>Ga0208019_1000472_pt1 | contig 21621 bp, 16 predicted proteins | sample CB_VirMetaG_5_FD_184540 | JGI IMG/M metagenome (GOLD analysis project Ga0208019, IMG submission 184540) | Freshwater to marine saline gradient viral communities from Chesapeake Bay - CB_1508_1D Viral MetaG (SPAdes) (version 4) | ecosystem: Environmental > Aquatic > Marine > Coastal | place: USA...
CATGCCAAGTCTTTTGGTTATACACCTTATTCAACGACCGCACCGGTGGCCGTTGTCAATTTTACTGCCAACTCTGGTACATCAACAACTTCTACACTTACAATACCAGAGGGTTATTCATTTCTTGCAAATCAAATCGATGGTGTATCTTATAACTTTGTTGTTCTGAATGATACAACCGTAACCAAATCAAACAGTCAATTTGTTTTTGAAAATTTAGAAATTTATGAAGGTCAGCTAATTACCTATAATTTTACACATTCTGAACAAACCAATCCAAAACAAATCTTTACATTAGTAGATGAGAATGTAGACACCGCAACAATCAAAGTTACGGTCACCGAATCATCTTCAAATAGTTCTGCAACAACCTACTCTCGTTTTACAGAATTGTTAGATGTGGGTTCAACTTCTGAAGTTTTCTTTTTACAAGAAACACGAAACAATCAATATCAAGTTTACTTTGGTGCAGATATCATTGGTAAAAAAATACCTGATGGCGCCATCGTTTCGATTACCTATCTTGTTACAAATGGATCTGCAGCGCAAAAGGCCGATGGTTTTGTTCCAAGACAAACTCTCACCGATTCTCTTGGTGAATCACTAACTGATTTTGATGTGGATGTGATTGATGTTGCTGCTGGTGGTGCCGCTCGTCAAAGTGTTGACGAAATCAAATTCTCTGCACCACTTCAGTATGTTACGCAGAATCGTTTGGTCACCATAAAAGACTATGAATCTTACATTCGCAGAAATTACCCAAGTATTGATTCTCTTTCGATTTGGGGTGGTGAAGATGAGAGTCCACCGATTTATGGTAAAGTTTTTATCTCACTAAAGCCAAAGACAAACTATTATATTTCTGAGACCGAAAAACAGAGAATCATTGACGAAATCATCACACCAAAAGCTATTCTTTCGGTGAGTTCTGAGATTCGTGATCCAGAATTTCTTTACATACTACTCAACACAACAGTCAAATACGATCCAAAGAAAACAACTGCATCAACAACAACAATACAGAATCAAGTGAGAAATGCTATACTTCTTTATCGTAACACCAATCTAAACAAATTCAATAGCACATTCTCATTGTCAAGATTACAAGATGAGATTGATGGTGTTGACACGAATTCAATTGTTGGTTCTGAAACTTCTGTTCGTTTGCAAAGAAGAATAATACCTACACTTAGTTCGGCATCAAATTATACAGTAAATTTCAACATACCACTCAAGCGTGGTACTGTGTTGAATAAGTTGACAACATCTGAATTTAGAGTTGCGGATGGTGCTGGTACAATACGAACTGCGATTATCGAAGAAACACCACAATCATTCACTGGTGTTTCATCAATTGAAGTTCTCAATGCTGGTTATGGATATACATCGGCCACCGTCACGATTATTGGTGATGGCACTGGTGCCACCGCAGAAGCAGTCATTCAAAGTGGACGAATCGTTTCTATACGAATGACAAATCGTGGTGTTGATTATACACGAGCGACAGTTACAATTACTGGTGATGGTTTTTCAGCACTTGCTGTGCCACTCATCGACTCAAGAATCGGTACTCTTCGTGTCATTTTCTTTGATGTAAACGCTAATCGTCAAATCATCAATCAAAATGTTGGTTCTATCAATTACGATACGGGTGTTGTTGAGATCAATGACCTGAATATTTTATCTGTCTTGACTACCGATGGTCTCATTTATTTTACCGTTGAAGCAGAAGATACAATCATTGAATCGACACGAAGCACAATTCTTACAATTGATGAGACTGATCCAACATCAATTATTACAGAAGTTGAAACAATCAGAACCTAATGCCGTCAGCTAATCTAAAAACCTCGTTACTTGTTGAAGGTCAAGTTCCTGAATTTGTTCGGGAACAACACCCATTATTCATTACCTTTCTTGAAGCATACTATGAGTTTCTTGAACAACAACAAAGCACACAAAATAATGACCTAACAACAAAGGCAAAAGCTCTTCGTTATGTCTCGGATGTTGACGAATCAATTGCTGAGTTTGAAGAAAGTTTCATCAATAACTTTGCATCTTTGATTCCACAAGAAGCAATTTCGGACAAAGCCTTTCTCGTCAAAAATGTATTACCTCTGTATCTTGCAAGAGGTAATATCAAGTCTTATGAATTTCTTTTTCGTCTTCTTTATGGTCAAGAAGTTGAACTTACTTTTCCTAAAAATAATATTCTTCGTGCCTCTGCTGGTAATTGGGTACAAGAAAATGTGTTGCGTGTTGACCCTAACATTTACACATTCTATACTGGTAATGGAACCACCACCACTTTTCTTCTTGCTCAACAGGTAGGACAAGAAGAGATCACAGTCTATGTCAATGATGTAGAAACAACAAGTGGGTTCTTTGTTCGTAAAGAATCAAAGAAACTCATATTCAATACCGCACCAGCGAGTGGCGATGATATCAAAGTTTACTATGACAATTTCAATGAAGACCTTCTCACCAATCGAAAACTAACAGGTACTTCATCTGGTGCCACCGCAATTATAGAACGAGCGATACCACGATTGATTGGTGTACAAACATCAGTAGAATTGTATATTGATGATGCATCTCGCCTTGGTACATTCCTCAATGCTGAAGAAATTACTGCCGATATCATTGCTGATGATGATGAAACACTTATTCAAATTGGCTCAATTACAGTTTCACCACTTAGCACAATTACACTTCTAGATGGTGGCTCGGGTTACAATGTTGGTGATCCAGTTATTATTACTGGTGGTCTACCAACAACATCAGCTGAAGCTGTCATTGGTTCTGTGTTTGGTGGTTTTCCAGATTCAGCAAATGTTATTATTGGTGGTGCAGGATTTCAACTTGGTGGTCTTGTCTCAGCATCAAATGTTGCGGGTACGATCACACTCGCCGTTCTAAGCGTTGATACTTCAGGTGCAAATAGTGCCAATTCATTTACTATTTTTACTGATGTGGTTGACACTTATGCGAATGTTTTGATTTCAGATTCAGATTATGGATTTCCTGCAAATGTGATACCAACAGGAGAAAATGTATCAACACGAATCATTGATGCATTATCAAGTGGCACAATCACAGGCATTGGTCCCATGACCACTCTGACCGTTCTCTTTGCTGATGTTTCATCGAATGGTGCAATCTTTGATGCTGATGGTGCAAAGATTGAAACTCTTGCAAACACATTTATTGATATCAAAACATTTGGTTCAGTTGGACGAATACGAATCAATGATGGTGGTGATGGATATGAAATTGGTGATGAAATTATTTTTGGTGCAAATCCAGTCGGTACATCTGGTGTTGGTGCTGCAGCGGCCGTTACAAATGTAAGTTCAATAGGTGCAATCACAAAGATTGAAATTCAACCATCACGAATCGCTGGTACTGCAAACACTCAATCTGGTAATGTTACAATTGTAGGAAACGGTACATCATTTGATACTGAATTATTGATCGGTGACCAGATTATGGTCAACTCTGAAGTTCGTTTTGTCAATGCAATCGCTTCTGCAACATCTTTGAATGTCAATGTTGCGTTTAGTAGAACATCAACCGAAAGAAGGATTGGTGTTTATGATCGTTATCTTGTTGGTGGTCAAGCATATACTCAAGGTAGTTTTCCAACAATTACAGTCGATTCTGCAAACAGTTCTGCTGCAAATGCAAATGTTGAAATCATTGCGATCATGGGTGATGGTGAATCCGTAAGTGTAAACACCTCAACTGTTGCTGGTCAGATACAGACAATCACAATTACAAATCCTGGTGTTGGTTATGAGTTTCTGCCTGCAATCGACCTTACACAATCTGGTGATGGAAACGCAACTGCTGAAGCACAGATTGAAAGATCTTTTGTCTCATTACCAGGTCGTTGGACAACATCTGAAGGTATTCTATCAGCACTTGAAAGACGAGTTCAAGGTCTAGATTATTATATCGACTTCACTTATGTCACATCGGTTGCAACAGAATTTTCAAAATACAAAGAAATACTCAAAGGTTTATTACACCCAGCAGGATTTAGAAATTATGCTGAGTATCCAATTTCAAACAATATCAATGCATCAATTACTGTTGATGGTACTTCTACACTTGATTTGTCTGGTCGGGCCAATGTGGTCGCAAATTCTATCTTCGTTGATGGTATAAACACACGATTCAATGTTGCAAACACTCTTGGTATTTTGACTATCGGTACTCAAATTTCTGTCAATAATCAGATAAGAATCGTCAATAATATCATAAGTAACACAAATGTTTCAGTTTCTAGTGTATTTACGACAAATTCAAACGGTCAAGTTATCATAATTGTAACATAAATAAAATTCATGTCACTCACTTATACATCACAAAAACTATCATTAGACAACGCAGAGAAGTTCAAAAACTCTTTTGCAGATGCTGCTAATGGCACAATTCAGTATGTTTTCATTGGAGATCATGTTCCTTATGTAAATGAGGCTTCTCCTCCAGAAATTGTCGAAACAATTGCATCAGAAAAAGATGTTTGGGATGGTGTTTTTGCAGCCAAAAGAGCAACAGCAAACGATGTTGAATTGGTCATACCAAGAGTAAACTGGACTGCAAACACTCAGTACCGTCAATACGATGATACAATTGCTCTTACGGATCTTTTGACGGCAAATGTATCACAAAATCTAAAACCTTTCTATGTCATTACCACAGATCGAAATGTTTATAAGTGCCTATCGAACAACGCTTCTGCAAACTCAACTGTCGAACCTACTGGTGATTACACAACATCAAACGGTGTGATTGCAACAGCCGATGGTTTTATTTGGAAATATATTCATAATGTTCGACCATCTAACAAATTTTTGACCACAGACTGGATTCCTGTTCCAACAAGATCAGCAGCTGCAACAACACTTACTGATTATAATTTAGATGGTAGTGGTATTGTTGAAGGAGAACTCTCTACAGTTGTGATAACTTCAAGTGGTACTGGATACTATCATAGTGTGGTTACCGTTTCATCGTTTACAAGTGGTTGTACAACTCTAGTACTTTCAAATACTACAAACCTTGCGGCAAATATGTCTGTTTCTGGTGTTGGCATTGCCACAGGTTCTTTTATTTCTACGGTTGATTCACCAAATAATCGAATTACACTTTCATCGTCAGCAACAGCAAACGGTGGTGGATCAGGAAACAACCTAACAATTGTCACAAGAGTTTACTTTGAAGGTGATGGAACAGGTGCTGATGGTACAGTAACACTTGCAAATGACAGTATCAGTAAGGTAACTTTGTCAACCATTGGTACAGGATATAGTTTTGCCAATGTTTTCATCTATGGCTCTGGTACTGGAGCCAACGGCCGATGCATCATTGCACCAAAATATGGTCACGCTTTCAATCCGGTCAAAGACCTTCTTGCTACAAATGTTATGGTGGCCAGTAAAATTGGAGATGTTGATTCTACTGAAAATGGTTTGATTTCGGTCGATACTTCATTTCGTCAATATGGTCTTCTAAGAAACCCGCATAAATATGGTCAAGCAACAAGAGCAAACAACGCAACAGCTAATGCAGTTATTTCACAAGCAAGAACACTTACTCTTGTTCCAGGTAGTTTATATACACTTGATGAGTATGTGTATCAAGGTAGTTCAGCAAACAATGCAACGGCTTATGGTTATGTTTACTCTCAAACCACAACACAAGTAAAGGTAACTAAAGTACAAGGTACATTCTCAGTTGGTCTTGCTTTGACAGGCATAAATTCTGGTGTGTCCAGAACGGTGGTGGCTCAAGAGAATCCAGAATTTGAACCGTACTCTGGTGATATTCTATATGTTGAAAATGCAACAAAAACAGACCGAGAAGATGGTCAAGCAGAAAATATAAGATTTGTTATACAGTTCTAAAGGCAAAATATGGCAACGAATTACAATGTAAATCCTTACTATGACGACTTTGATGAAACCAAACAGTTTTATCGTATTCTGTTTCGTCCAGGTCGTGCAGTCCAGGCTCGTGAACTCACTCAACTTCAAACAAATATTCAACGCCAAATTGAACGGTTTGGTCGTAGTATTTTCAAAGAAGGTTCGATTGTCATTCCTGGTGGATTTGTATTTGAACCAAAACATCCATTTGTCAAACTCACAGCTTCTTTTGGTACCAATGTATCAGACAGCGTAGTTAGCACACTTCTCAATCGTGTCATTAGTGGTGCAAATTCAAATGTTACTGCTCTGGTTGTTGATACGGTTACTTCAACAATAACTGGTGATCCAACAACAATTTATGTCAAGTATCTCTCGTCAAATACGACCGATGCACAAGCAAACACAGTCTTTCAAGCCAGCGAACTTATCACAAATGATGTTGGCAATCTCACACTTCAAGTTGCATCATCTTCGGCCACTGGTAATGGAACACTCTTTTCAGTTGGTGATGGTGCAGTTTTTACAAGAGGTGTATTTGCTTATCATGATGCACAACGATATCTTGTTTCAAAATATACAGAAGCAGGCAATGTCGTTTTAGGTTTTCAGGTCACCGAATCAACAGTCACTTCAACTGACGACACCTCACTTCTTGACCCGGCTGTAGGTGCAAGTAACTTTATCGCTCCTGGTGCAGATCGTTATAAGATTGCACTTGACGCTTCTCACCGTGATTTACCATTTACTGCGGCTCAAGATCCAGACTTCGTTGAACTGGTTCGTGTTGAAGATGGCCTTATCATCAAAGACAATTTAGATCCACAGTACAGTATTCTCGGTGATACACTCGCAAGACGAACATTTGATGAATCTGGTAATTACTTAGTCAAATCTTTCAATCTTCAAATCAAAGATCACCTTAGAGATGCAAACACAAACTTTGATGGATACTTCTTAGCATCTGAAGGTGGTGATGATAACAAATATGTTGCAATTGTTCAACCAGGTAAAGCTTATGTCAAAGGTTATGAGATTCAAGGTGTTCGTTCAAAGTTTGTCATTGGCGACAAAGCAAGAAGTTTTGCCAATGTAAACAATGGTGTTATTGCAACTGAGATTGGCAATTATATCTTCATTACAAATATTTACTCTGTTCCAGACCTTACAATTCTTCCAGAAGTAGAACTCTATAATGAGTACAACTCTGCTGGTGGTACTGCAAATGGTACAAGAGTCGGTACTGGAAAAATTCGTGCATTAGAATATCACTCTGGTACAGTAGGAACTTCAACAGCAGTTTACAAAGCATGGTTATTCGATGTTTCAATGTCAGCAGGTTTTGTCTTTGAGAGAGATGTAAAACAACTTTATGTCAATAATGCAGGTTACAACGACTTTACTGCTGATATTCGTCCAGTTCTCACAGCCATTACCGGTTCTGTCTCTGTCACTTCTGGCACACCATTCATTGATGGTACTGCAACTCGATTCCAAACAGATTTGAAAAATGGCGATTATATCACCGTCAATAGTGAAACATTCCGTGTTGGTAATGTCAATTCTTCTATTCAAATTACAGCAAATACAAGTGCTTCTGCAAATGTAAATGGTGTGTTTGCTCTACTCAATACTGTTACTTACAACGAAACAGAAAAGTTACCGCATCTATTTGAGATGCCAAATCAGGTCATTCGTTCGGTTGATCCAACAAATCTTGAGACAACTTATACTGCAAAGAGATCTTTTTCTGCAACACTCTCGGCCAATGCTGCAACACTTACTGCTGGTACTGATGAAATCTTTGCTGGTATTTCTACATCAAATTACACAATCTTCATTACAAGTGGTGTTCATGTTGGCAATGTTGTTTCGCCTACTGGTGTTGTCACAAGAAGTGGTTCACCAACAGGTAAAAACTTAGACATTGACCTCACCTCTCTTGGTGCTGGTTATGCAACCGCTGATATACGAATCATCACAACAATCACAAAAACTAATTCTGCAGCTGACAAGAGAAGTAAATCTCTTGTCTCAAATGCAACACAAGATTATACTGATGCAAACACAGCACAAGCCACCACCATTTCAATTGGTAAGGCAGATGTTCTGAATGTTGTTTCTGTCTTTATGTCTACTGCTTCTTTTGGTGGTGCTTATAGTGCAACTGGTGCTTTAGACATTACAGATCGTTATAACTTTGATAGTGGTCAAAGACTGACTTACTATGATGTTGGTTCCCTAACACTCAAACCAAATCAGCCAAAACCAACAGGTCCAATTCGTATCACCTTCAATTACTTTACACATGGTACGGGTGATTATTTCTCTGTTGATTCATATCCAATTCCTTATAAAGATATACCATCGTTCAACTCTGGTGATAGAATATATCAACTCAGAGATTGTATTGATTTTCGACCAAGAATCAATGATGCCGGTACTGGATTTAGTGGTACTGGTGCTTCGGTCAATGACTTTATTGATCCTGCCGCATCGTTCATTACTGATTATTCTTATTTTCTACCAAGAACAGACCTTCTCATTCTTGATCGAGAGGGTGGTCTCAGGTTCGTTGAAGGCACAAGTTCTCTGACACCAATTCAACCTGTTGCACCAGATGATTCAATGGTTCTTTATATCGTAGAGCAAAATGCATATGTCTTTGATGTAATTGACGATATCAATGTTACACAAGTTGACAATCGCCGTTACACCATGCGAGACATTGGTAAGATTGAAACAAGAGTAAAGAATTTAGAGTACTATACACTTCTAAATCTTCTTGAAAGAGAAACAGAATCACTACAAGTTCAAGATGCTGATGGTTTTGATAAATTCAAGAATGGATTTATTGTAGATAACTTTACTGGTCACGGTATTGGTGATGTATTCAATCGTGATTATGGTGTTGCGATTGATTCAGACCGAAGAGAGTTACGACCAATCTCTCAACAAATTTCTCTTGGTCTTGTTGAATTCGTTGACAATACCGCAGTTACAAATGCAACATCACAGGCTGCACGAACAGCAAATAACTATGTTCTTTCAACGAATGGTATTATTACATTACCATATACACATGCTGAATATGTCAAAAATGAAAAGGCCAGTACCACAGAAAACATCAATCCGTTTAGTGTGATTACATGGGCTGGAAACATTACACTAAACCCATCAAGTGATAAGTGGTTTGATACGCAGAGAGTACCAGATCTATTCAGAAACGAACAAGGTAACTATGATCATCTAAAGAATGAAGCCAGTTCAAAAGGTTTGTTCAATATGTCTTGGGGTTCATGGCGTGAAGTGAGTAGTGTTCAGATTGAACGAGTTGGTACTACTTTTGAACTTGTTGAATCAATTGACAAAAGAACAGAAAAAGATGTAATTGTCAATACAGCACTTGCACCTAAAATGCGAGATGTTCAAATTGAATTTGTTGCACAAAATCTAAAACCAAACACAAGAATTTTTGTTTTCTTTGACAATATCAATGTTACAGCATATTGTTCAACAAAGTCTGGGTACGACACAACACAGGCAACATACAATGCAATTCTAAACATCTCTAATTCTCAAAACTCACAAAGGTTTGTAACTGATTCAACTGGCCGTATTGAAGGAGTATTCAATTACAATGCTAGTGTTTTCAATCTGCCAACTGGAGAAAAATCATTTAGAATTACTGACTCAAGTATCAACGACAGTAATTTTCAAACTCTCTCTGAAGCAGTGTTTACGGCAACTGGTGAAACCAAGTTTGTTCGGGACGAATACACTTCGGTGCGAAATGGTACACTCAATCTCAAAACAATCATTGAGAAAGATGCTCTACCACCACCACCGCCGCAACCAGCTCCGCCACCAGATACAACAACAACTTCTGTAGCGATTACACCTACTACTGTAACACCTGCTGCACCTTCGGCTAAGGCAAAAAGTGCTCCAGACTTTATTGATATTTGTTATCTCTACATGCTTGGTCGTGTTGCTGATAGTGGTGGTAAAGCAGAGTATCTAAAAACTCTTACTGAGACAGCCAATAAAGATGGATTCAACTCAATAAATGCTGTGATTTCAGCTTCTACAGTTTCAATTGACTTATTCAGAGCTTCTGATGGTTGGGTTGATCCAAGTACAATTACTGAACTTTCAACTGGTGCCAATAAAGCAGCTGTATTGATGTTTGTAATGGCCTATCAAATTGCAATAGGTCGTAACAATGAGATCGCTGACGACTCTGACATCACTCTTAGAGAAGGCCACAGAGGCGCTTATACTGGTGATGGAGCAACAAGACCTAGTTTGATTGGTGATGCTCTCATGATTCGTAAGCCTACAGGACCAATTAGTACTAAAGATAGAGAAGATGCATGTCTTGATGCGGCTAGACTTGTTGCATATGCCATTGCAGGTTACAACTCTGGATTCTTACTAACAACATGGCCTTACTACGAAGATGCTCAATCGGCAGCAACAAAAACTGTATCGAGAGTGCCTTCTGCTAGTATCAACATAGGTTCACCAGTATGTACTGGTGTTGGTGGTAAAGATCCGTTGGCACAATCATTCTTTGTTGATCGACCACTTTATCTCACAAAAGTTGATCTGTTCTTCTCAGAGAAAGATTCTACAATACCGATGCGTATTGAATTGCGTAGAATGGTCAATGGTCTTCCTGGTCCATTTATTATACCAATGTCATCAAAGGTTGTTCTCCCTTCTGATATCACAACATCAACTGACGGTTCTGTTGCAACAAGCATTTCATTTGATGCACCAATCTTCTTAGAAACTGGTGAATACGCAGTTGTTCTTCTTGCTGAATCTGTCAACTATCGTGTTTGGATTTCACAGATTGGTCAAAGAGACCTCATCACAAATTCGATTATTTCAGATCAGCCATACATTGGTGTTCTCTTCAAGTCACAAAATGCATCTACTTGGACACCAGATCAATTCCAAGACCTCAAGTTTACATTGTATCGTGCTAACTTCGATATTACGGTCACCGGTAAAATTGACTTTGTAGTTCCATTTGAAACTTACGATAGAATTAGACTTGATAATGATGCACTTGAAGTTTATCCAAGTTCAAATGTTGGCCGCATCTACTCACCAAGACATGGACAAAATGCAAGTTCGTTTATCTCAGTTGGTGGTGTTCCTACAAACAACACATTTGGTGCCAATGCAAACTCAACACTTGAAGGCATACGAACTGATTTGTTTGAGAGTGTGCCTTTTGCCATTTCAAATACAACAATTGACACACTTGAAATTCGGTTACCAAATGTTGTAAGTTCAAACATTACTTCAACAATACGAATTGGTGGTACACTCACAGTTAGTCGTGACATTGGTTATGACACTTATGTACCAATTATACCAAATCTTGTTGGTTCTGGAACATTCTTGGTTCACAAAGTCAAGAGTACATCGGCTGAAAACTATTCTGTTGGTACAACCTTTAGAACAGTTACGCTTGGTGAAAATGAATTTGGTGAAACAAAAGTTCTACCAAGTCGTGAAAACAATCAACAGTTGATGAGTAATGTAACACCATTTATTCATACTGTTGAAATGACCTCTTCAGATCCATTTTTGACACCAATTATTGATACAGAAAGTGTAGGTGCTCTGTTTATACGAAACATCGTCAATAATCCAACTTATAACAATTCAAACTTTGTATCAACAAATGATGTGATAACGATTGCAAGTAATACATCGCCAAACATCATATTCACACAAGTTGATAGTGTAAACGCTCAAGGTATCATCACATTTACTGATGAAACTGATATTGCTAATGCAGCTGGTATCATTGAAGGCACTTTTTTGAATATTACTTCAAATACTGCGGTCGGTAATGGCCAGTACCGTGTGATTGAGGTTCGTAACTCTGGTGCCAATGTTGCAGTTTACAATTTGAGTGGTGTCAATGTTACAACAATGTCTACAGGTACATTATTTACAATTACAAATGGTCGTAACTTTATTGCAGAGGAAGCGGCATATGATGGATCCGCATACTCTAAATACATCACAAGACAGGTTGATTTCGTCAATCCAAGCACTACATTCAAGTTCTTCCTTGATGTAAATCGTCCAACAGGATGTGATTTGAAGTTCTACTTCAAGGTGAGTGAAGTTGGTGACACCGTTGACCTGAAAGATAAAGAATACACAGAGATTACTGGCGTGATATTACCATCAAGTACAGATAGATTATATACAGAGGTTGAAAAGTTGGTTGACAATTTGCCACAGTTTGATGCAATCGTCTTCAAGATTGTCTTTTTGTCTGGTAACACTTCAATTATACCTAAGTGTAAGAACTTTAGATTGATTGCTCTGGCATGATGAAATTGAAAGTAGAAGGATATCCAGATTTGGTCCGTGATTCAAAGTCACGGGCCATTATCAATACAAATCGTCAAGCTTTGGTTGAACACCTTGACAAAAGAAATACAAAGGTTTCAATACAGAGTTTGACAGAAGAGATGAATGTGATCAAGGAGGAATTCAAAGAAATAAAGGCCTTGCTACAACAGATTGCCTCTAAAGGTTAGAAATGTCTATTCAGCAGATTGCTTTATCTAATACATTTCAGCAATGGATTCTAGCTACACACCAGAGTTCTGTTAAATTAAATGATTTAACTCTTGGTACGCATGGTGTTGAGTACTCTAATACAAACATCTCTGTTGGTGAAAATGTTACCGTTAACGGTAATGTAAATATAGCAGGTGTACTCATACTTGATGAGATTGGTTTTGATGATTTAACAGTTCAAGGTAATCTGTCGGCCAATCAATCAATCACAGCGTCAAATGCTGAAGTTTTGAATTTAGAAGTAACAAGTAATTTAGCACAGTTAAATGTAACGACCGATTTGTTTGTTGCTGAAGCAAATATTTACGGCACACTCATACTAGATACATTTGAACCGAGTAATGTTACAGTTTCTTCTGTGTTAAATATTGAGAATACAAATGTTTTTGTAACAAATTTAATTTCAACCGATGTGACTGTAATTAATGATTTAATTGTTCTTGGTGGTGCATCTTTAGGTACAATTCAAACTCTGAACATTGCAAATGCAAACATTACGACTTTAGTTGGAGAAGCAAGAGATCAAATTTATGAAACAATCAATGCAAGCACAGCTGCCGTTACGGTGGCTGCAAATGTTTCTGCGTTTTTAGCCTTTGCGATAGGACTCGGATAAAGTGGCAATCAACATACTTTCAACTGCAAATACCTTTGGTGAATGGCTCAACACGACCATTGATATAGTTGATACTCTCAATCTTTTTACGGATGGTGGCGCAGCAAATACTTTCTTCGTCAACACCAATCTACAAATTGCAAATAACCTTACTGTTTCTGGTAATCTGACGGTTACTGGAAATGTAACTCTTGATAATATTGGATACAACGATTTAACGGTAGCTGGTAATGCAACAATCAATGGCACAATTACGGGTGCCAACACAACCGTTGAAAATCTTACGGTTACTGAAAATGTTGTAACTCTGAATGTGACAACCACACTTTTTGTTGGGTCCAATGCAACAGTTTATGGTAACCTGACAGTTGCAAATTCAGAGATTGAAACGCTAAATGTAACAAGCAATATTACATTTCCAGCCATTTCTAATACAACAATCACAACACTTTTTGTCTCAACTAATGCAAATGTAAGTGGTAATTTGACCGTATTAGGAAATGTGGCGTTCAATGACATTCCAACAATCAATATCGTAACTGCAAATGTGACCTCGTTAGTGGGTGTTGCAAATACAGAGATTTACGCATATATTGAGGCCACCGCAAATTCAGCCAATGCTGGAGCACTTGCGGCAGACTTTACAGCTCTAGCGGTCGCATTAGGATAGTATAAATAGATAAATAACGAAAAAACAAGGATTTATAAATGGCTAACTCGTTCAAATCAAATGTTGCAATAGATGTAGAAACAACTGGAAATGTTGTCTATACATGCCCAGCTGCAACCGAAACGACTTTGATTGGGATGACCCTCTCCAACAAATCAAATACAACAATCGTCACAGCTAATGTTTTCTTGAGAAGATCATCTGTAGATTATTCAATTATCTCTAATGCAAGGATTCCCGAAGGTTCTTCTTTAGTGCCTGTAGGTGGAGATCAAAAAATTGTTCTTCAGGCAGCAGATGAAGTCAAGGTCACAGTTTCAACAAACAATGCTGTTGATGTAATTGCAAGTCTTCTAGAGATTACATAAGATTAAGGTAAAAATATGGCTTACATAGGACAACCAGTATCAACCCTTCTTACCGTACCTGACACAGGTGTAGTAGCTGGCAATTATGGTTCAGACACTTTAATTCCAGTCATTACAATTGGAGATGACGGACGAATTACATATGCAGCGAATGTGTCGGTGACTGGAGGAGGAGGTGGAGGTTCCATCTCAATTACTAACGATGTAGACACCGATTCAAATACATTCTACATTCTATTGGCAAACAACACCGATTCTGGAACACTCACTGCTGCGAATGTTGCAAATACAAAACTCTTCTTTAATGCGAATACTGGTGTTTTAACTGCAACCGACTTCAACAGTCTTTCTGATGAAACTCTAAAGATCAATGTTACACCAATTGAAAATGCAACACAGACTGTTATACAAATTGAAGGCGTTGAGTTTAATTGGGCCGACAACGGTAGAAAATCTTCAGGTGTTATCGCTCAGCAATTAGAACCTGTCATTCCACATTTGGTCACTACAAATTCAAACGGCATCAAGACTGTTAACTATGATGGTATTATTGCTTATCTAATTCAGACAGTCAAAGAACTTGATGCAAGAGTCAAAGAGTTAGAAAGCAAAAATGGCATTTAAGATTAATGGTGTAACTGTACTTGACGACAATCGTGAGGTTACAGTTAATGGCATTGCCGCTACAGCCAACGACAGAGTGTTCGTTGGTGTAACTGCTACAAATTCACCTACTTCTGTTCTCTCACCAAGTATCTTTCAAGGTAGTGTGAGTGGCTATACTGCAGGTGGTGGTCCTCTTACTAATGTTATTCAAAAGTTTCCTTTTTCTACAGACACAAACGCTACAGATGTTGGTGATTTAACTTTTAGTGTATTTGGTGGTTCAAGTCAATCCTCCACGACTCATGGTTATACTAGTGGTGGTTATAATGCTGCTCCTAATGATACAAAAGCTATTCAAAAATTTTCATTTGCCGTGGATTCAAACGCAACTAATGTCGGGAATCTTCAAACAATCAAAAGATATGGAAACGGACAATCCTCAGAAAGTCACGGATATATGTCTGGAGGATATGCACCTGGTTTTGGTGGAACTATTAACACGATTGATAAATTTCCATTTGCAGTAGATTCTAATTCTTCAGATGTTGGTAATTTAAGCTCTGTAAGAACCGCTTTTTCGGGTCCAGGACAATCATCCACAACACATGGTTATGTTTCAGGAGGTTATGTACCAGGACCAAATACCGTTAACACAATAGACAAGTTTCCGTTTTCGACAGATACCAACGCTACAGACATTGGAGATTTAAGTCAAGCTAGACGCTTTGCAGTAGGGCAATCTTCTACAACTCATGGATATACGAGTGGTGGAGTAGAACCAACCCCTGAGACTAGATATAATACAATTGATAAATTTCCATTTTCTTCAGATTCTAATGCTACTGATGTTGGAGATTTGTCTATAGTGAAAGCTGCTCCTTCTGGTCAATCTTCAACAACTAGTGGGTATGCCAGCGGAGGTACTACTTCCCCGGGAAGGAGTGATGTAATCGACAAATTTCCTTTTGCTTCAGATACAAATGCCTCAGACATTGGAGATTTGCTTGCTATAATTGAACAGCCTGGCGGTCAACAAGCCCGCACAATACAATAGACTAAACAACCATGGCATATAAATCAAATAACATAGTTGCAATTGACGATAACAGAGCAGGCAGTTTTGCAAATGTAACTGTTCAAAACAACGGCTTTCTTGAAGTGAATTCGTCTGATGGCTTTCAGGGAACTGTGGCTGGGTATACGAGTGGGGGGAATGCTAGTCCCTATACAGATACCGTAGATAAATTTCCATTTTCTTCTGATACTAATGCAACTGATGTTGGTGATTTAACTCAAGGTAGATATTTTACTCAATGCTCTTCATCTAGTACTCATGGTTATGTGTATGGTGGTTATAGGGCTCCTCATGTTAATACAGTAGACAAATTTCCTTTTGCAGTGGATACTAACGCAAGTGATATTGGTGATTTGTTAGTGGTTCGCTCTTCTGGAACTGGTCAATCATCAAGCACCAATGGTTATCTTTCTGGAGGAAGAGCACCGCCAATTGGAACTTTTATAAATAATATTGACAAGTACCCTTTTGCTTCAGACACTTCTCTTATTACAGATGTTGGTGATTTGACACAAGAAAGACGAACTGGTTCTGGTCAATCTTCAACTACAAATGGGTATAATGCAGGTGGTGAAATACCTGGACCTGCTCAAACAAATGTTATTGATAAATTTCCTTTTGCAACTGACACCAACGCTACAGATGTTGGAGATCTTACTCAAGCAAGATTCTTGGGTGGAGCTGGTCAATCATCAACTACTTCTGGTTATGCTTCTGGAGGTCAAATACCTCCAGCTAATCCAATTATAGAAGTTAATACAATTGAAAAATTTCCATTTTCATCTGATTCTAATGCAACCGATATTGGTGATTTAACTCAAGTAAGAGGTGTTATACCTGCAGGGCAATCTTCAACTTTGTCTGGATATACTAGTGGTGGTGCTACTCCTGCTTTTTCAAATGTAATTGACAAATTTCCATTTGCTACAGATACTAATGCTACTGATGTTGGTGATTTAACTCAAGCACGAAGTGGCCCTGGTGGTCATCAAGATTAACTCCAAAAAAACACAAATAACAAACCATGGCATATAAAATAAACGGAACAGAAGTTATAGATGACAACGGAGAGTTGGTTAATTTCTCCGCATACAATCTAAACAACGATGATGGTCAGATTGAGATTCAGTCTAATTCGCCTATGGTTGGTACTGTGAGTGGGTATATTAGTGGTGGGTATGTTGCTCCTGCTTCTAATGTAATTGAAAAATTTCCATTTGCTACAGATACAAATTCCACAAATCATTCTGATTTGATACAAGCAAGACATGCTCTTGCAGGACACTCTTCGGAAATTAATGGTTATGTGAGTGGTGGAACTCCTGGCGTTAATACAATTGAAAAATTTTCTTTTGCTGTTAACACCAATGCTACTGATGTTGGTGATTTGAGTTTTGGAAAATATGCTATGTCTGGCACATCTTCGCCAACACATGGTTATACTTCTTCAGGCTTTCCCGCTAGTTCTAACACAATTCAAAAGTTTCCATTTTCTGCTGATTCAAACGCAACAGATGTTGGAGATTTGACTCAGGGTAGGGCTTTTGCTGGATCAGTAGGACAATCATCAACAACTTTTGGTTATCATGCTGGTGGTTATAGTGGTCCTCCAAGAGTAACATTAAATACAATTGATAAATTCTCATTTACTGTAAATAATAATGCTTCAGATGTTGGTGATTTATCTGAAGGAAAAGAAAGTATGGCTGGGCAATCTTCGACAACTCATGGTTATGCATCAGGAGGATTATCAGGATCTAGTCCTCCTTATACTTTCTCATCTGTTATTGACAAATTTCCTTTTGCTAGTGACACGAATGCTACAAACATAGCAACTTTAACTGTGGGTAGGATTGGATCAGCAGGTCAATCTTCAACAAATTCAGGATATACTTCAGGAGGAGCGGCCGTTGGTCCAACTATTACCAACACAATAGACAAATTTCCATTTGCTTCAGATACAAATGCTACAGATGTTGGTGATTTAACTGAGACAAAAACTGGAACTACTGGCCAACAAGACTAACTCAAGAAATCTATTGACTTTCTAACACGCATACTATATACTATTATATCATTTTCTTTTTGAGGTTGTAATGAAAACAATACATTTTTGCGGTGGATTGCCTCGCTCTGGCTCTACCATCTTGATGAACATTCTGCAACAAAATCCAAGAATATTCACAACAGGCACATGTGCATTGCCTGATCTCATCTCCAATCACATACTAATCAAATCAAGATACCGAGAATCGTTTCAAGCAATGTCTACCGATCAAGCAGACAGAGCAATGTACGGTCTTGTTCACGGTGCTACTCAAGGGTGGTTTGAAGGGTTAACAAACAAACCAGTTGTGATCTCAAAGAATCGTGGTTGGTCTTCAATCTTTCATCTCTACAATCGCTCAAAGTACATTGTTATGGTTCGTGATCTTCGTGACATTGTTGAGAGTTTTGAGAAAGTAAACAATAAAGTCCTTGCACTTCACGCTTACGGTGAGGCAGGAGTGTTTACACCAGCAATGCATCAGCACGAAAAATACAAACATTATTTTGATGAACCAAACTCACTTTCTGACCCATTGCAGAGAGAAGTGCCAAGACTAATGGAACTCTTCAAACGCACAAAGAATAAAGTGATGTTTATTCGCTATGAAGACTTTACAGTTGATCCAGATCAAATGTTGGTTAAATTGTATAATTTTTTAGAAGAAGAACCATTTCAACACGATCTAAATAAAATTGAGCAGTCTCAAATGTTTGAACACGATCATGCTTACTTTCGTGAGAGAACAGATCATAAAACATTGCCTGCGTTTCGTTACTTTGAGCAACCAGTTAGAACTCTACCAGAATCATTGCACAATCGAATTCTAAAAGAGTACCGTTGGTTTTATGAAGGATTCTATCCCGATGCACTTTCAACCGATTGAATTAAATGGCTTGACGACATTCATCTGTCAGGCTGAAGTATCTAACGAATCAATTGAGCAAGCACTTGAAACTTTCAATGTGCTGACACCGCATGAAGGCAAGACTGGCACTGGTGTCAACAAAGAGAAAAAAGATTCACTTGACATAACAATTGTTCCAAATCATTGTCTACAAATTCAAAGAGAAGTTGAAAAGATGAAAGATGTTTACTTTCATTATTATTCTTTAGAAGAATACATGCCAAAACTTGCAATGACTGAACACTTTAACATTCAGAAGTATCCATTGCAAGGTGCTTATCATCGTATTCATGCTGATCGTGGTTATGGTTCTACAGACAGACTTCGTGAATTAGTGTGGATGACTTATTTGAACGATGTGCATACTGGTGGCGAGACTGAGTTTATGTTTTATAAATTGAAAGTAAAACCAAAAAAAGGTTTGACTATTATTTGGCCAGCTGGATGGACTCACTTGCACCGTGGTTTACCTTCACCAACAACTGAAAAAATTATTGCTACAGGATGGTTCTCACCACTATGAAAGACAATCAACATAATATATTTCAGACTCCAATCTGGGGGTTCATGCTAAATGATCAGCAGTATCAATCGATGGACTATCGTGACTACATTCTAGAGATGGCTGAAAAAGAACCAAGCGCAAAAAAAAGCAATTTTGGTGGCTGGCAGTCAAGAGATAACATACATGAGACTGAAGGAATTTTTCGTGAGTTTACTTCATCATTAAACAAAATTGCAAATAGTATTCTCTCTGAATACAAATGCAAAGAAGTAGAGATCAAAGAGATGTGGGCAAATGTAAATGGTAAACATTGCTACAATGGTGCTCATACTCATTCTGGTATTTTGTCTGGTGTCTTTTATCTGCAAGTGATGAAGAATTCTGGTCGTTTGATTCTTGTCAATCCAGCAGTAAGGTCTGATGGCCATTTTCTAAGAACAAGCAACTATCCAATTCAACCAGATAATCTTGCTTGCATTATGTTTCCATCTTGGTTAGAACATTATGTAGAACCAAATCTGAGCGATGAATTGAGAATCAGTATGAGTTTTAATATAGGTGTCAAATGAAAAAACTAATTGTTACAATGTGTATGGATAACTGGGAACCAGAGATTACTTCTCAGACCTTTGCTTTGATGAGATTTCATGCAGCCAAGATTGGTGCAGACTTCAAAATTATAGATCAAAGAAAAAACAAACATGCGCCGATGTGCTATGAGAGATTTCAAATCTATGACATGGTTGATGACTACGACTGGATCATACAATTAGATGCTGACTTATTAATGCATCCAGACATGCCAGATGTGACTGAGTTTCTTTCAAAAGATACGATTCTCATTTCAACCTGGGACTGGGCAACAAAGCGATTCAAACTTGATGACTACTTTCGCAGAGATGCAAGACACATTAGCGTACCAGGATTCTTCACTGTGACTTCAAACTGGATGAAAGACTTTTGGAGAGTGCCTGATGATCTAACACCAGAACAAGCAATGAGCAAATGCACACCTGTCGTTCATGAATGGAATGGTCGAGGGCTTGGTGCTGAACACATTGTACTAGACTACATCTTTAGTCGCAATGTTGCACGATACGGTCTTAAAGTTCTCTCTTTGCAAGAACTGTTTCAAAAATGTTCAAGCGGAGGTAGAATGCCATTGAACGGTATTGAAGACTACATTATGCATAATTCATATCTACCTTTGCATCAAAAGAAACAACACATTCAACAAGTTTTAGAAAAGCACTGGAAATTAAATCCAAAGGAGTGGGAAATTAAATGATCACTCTAATTGGTCATGGTTACATTGGTGTAGAAGTTGCAAAAAGACTTAAATCTTTTAATTGGATTACACACCTTGACCAAATGCCAAGCAATACAGAGTTCATTATCAATGCAACAGGATATGTTGGACATCCAAACTTTGATGCTGTAGAAAACAATAAGTCTCTCTGCATGGATGCAAATGTTGTGTTTCCGTTGGAGTTAGAAAAAAGAACTAAGTTGCCAATATTACACATCACTTCTGGCTGCATCTATACTGGTTACAAACAAAATGGATGGTCTGAATATGATAAGCCAAATTTTGATTTTGATGTTGGTAACTTTTACAGTGGATGTAAAATACTTCTTGAACAGTTAATAGAACCATATCTTTCAAAGTCATATGTGTTTAGAATTCGTATGCCGTTTGCTTCATCAAAAAATAATAAAAACTTATTGACCAAGTATGAACAATATAGTAAACTAATTGATAGCGAAAATACAATTACACAGATAGAAGAGATTGCAGATTGTATGCAATTTTTTGTAAAAGAAAGACCAGATTATGGAATTTATAACGCATGTAATCCTGGTTCTATTACTACAAAAAGAATTGTAGAGCTACTTGGTTTAGAAAAGCAATGGATAACAGAAAACGAGTTTGAACAAGTTTCACCAACAAAAAGAAGTAACTGCACATTAAATGTGTCTAAGTTAAATTCTATATACAACTTGAGAACAGTAGAAGAAGCAATGATTCAAACAATTAAAAAATACAAGGAATTTAAATGACAGAAACCTCAGAATATTTTGAAAAGAATGGTTATGTTGTTTTGCAAAACTCATTGTCTGCACAGCAATGCAATCAGTTAGTTGAGCATATGTTTACTCTGCACAAGGAAGGTAAACTTGTGCAAGACGATCAATGCCCAATGTCTGATGCGATCTATGGAGATCCAATCTTTGATAACATTATGCAAAACTTTGCTAAGCCGATTGGC
>Ga0208019_1000473_pt1 | contig 21616 bp, 7 predicted proteins | sample CB_VirMetaG_5_FD_184540 | JGI IMG/M metagenome (GOLD analysis project Ga0208019, IMG submission 184540) | Freshwater to marine saline gradient viral communities from Chesapeake Bay - CB_1508_1D Viral MetaG (SPAdes) (version 4) | ecosystem: Environmental > Aquatic > Marine > Coastal | place: USA...
AAATAGTAAAAGAATTAACCAATAATTTATGTCTGCTCTGATATGTAATCTACCATCAGTTGAAGTATGGGTTCGTAAGGAATATCTAACAGACCATCAGAGTGGTCATGGAGAATTTGTAAAAGGCGTTTGGGTATCGTGTAAATCGATGCCTGGACGCGCTTTTTATTTTGAGACATACTTACCAGAGTATGCTGCAATGTACGATAAACTGCCCATCAGTGCCTTTGTAAGCAGTCCTGAGACCCCTTCACCTGATATGAACCTACCTAACCTACAATTCTGGAATTGTATGGATTATGGAGTCGTATCAATTCATAAGCAATTTATTGGGAGCATGGATTTTGAGTGCTATACTCGCGATCATGGCATTCAAAAGGGCGCTTATATTTGTACAATTGATAACTATCACCAAGATATGGATACGATTGACTGCTATACTGCAGAAAATCCTGCTGAACACAAGTCTCATAATCTAATTGAACTTGATAATGGACAGTATGCGCTGTATCCCAATAACAGATTACGTATATTTGATAATAGTTTAACTCCTGCTGAACCAAAAATGCCTGATTTTAAGGTATCAACACGGGTTTATGAAGTAGAGTGTGGTTTTGATCGTCTTGGTATGGGTCGTGAGGACGAATATTTCTGGAAAACTGCCAAAGAACGGGATAGCAACCCCGTAAAAAGTTCTGTTCAACCCCTAAAAGAGGAAGAAACAGATGGCAAACAACCCGAATCCAGACAGGAACACTGAATATATGAAAGAAACATGGGGAACGACTAGTTTAATCACGGATTATTGGTCAAATCCGAAGCAAAAAATGCTCCGTGAGATTGCAAATGATGATATGACACCTAAAAAACACGATTTTCACACTCAAAATGAGTTGCATGAAAAAATTCGTAATGATGATGATTATGATGATTGGGAATATGGAACAGAACCTCTTTATGAATCAAAAAATACATGATAAATAAGATAGATTTATAATTTCCCATGCCTGTACAACGGGTAAGTAAAGATTTCAAAGACATTAGTTCATCATTTAAGGTCAATCCATTGACCTATGATTTGGTGGCGATTAAAAATGAAACTGCAATTGCCCGTTCAATTCGTAATCTTGTGTTAACATCACAAGGAGAGAGATTTTTTAATCCAATTCTTGGTTCAAAGGTAAGTAGATTATTATTTGAAAATGTTAATGATATAACTGGATCTGCAATTCAACGAGAAATTGAAAATACAATTAATAACTTTGAACCAAGAGTCAATTTGCGATCAGTGGATGTCTCTCCAGATTATGATAATGGGGAATTTAATGTAACCGTCAGATATGAAATTGTTGGAATTGATGTATTACCTCAACAATTATCATTTGCATTACAACCAACACGCTAATGACATTAGTAAATTTCGCTAACTTAGATTTCGATCAAATCAAAACTTCGATTAAGGATTACCTTAGGTCGAACTCAAATTTTACTGATTATGATTTTGAAGGATCAAATCTTTCAGTAATTGTTGATGCGCTTGCATATAACACATATATTACCTCATATAATGCAAACATGGTTGCAAATGAGGTATTCATTGATAGTGCAACTTTGAGAGAAAATGTTGTATCTCTTGCTCGAAATATTGGTTATGTTCCAAGATCAAAAAGATCTTCCAAAGCAAAGATATCTTTCTTTGTCAATACAAGCAATTTTAGCAGTCTTCCAACTCAATTAACGCTTAGGAGTGGAGTTGTATGCACAACTCGTTCTTTTGGAGCGGAAAGTTATTCTTTTGTAATACCAAATAATATTACTGTTCCTGTAACAAACAATATTGCACAGTTTAGTGATGTTGAAATCTATGAAGGAACAAGAATAACACAAAATTTTACCGTCGATTCATATCAACCAAATCAAAGATTTATTTTAAATAATCCTGGAATTGATATAAACTCAATAACCGTATCAGTTAAACCAAGTTCTACAGCAACTGTTTCCAGAAAATATAGATTAGCAACAAGTTTATTTGATATAACTTCAGAATCTCCAGTATTCTTTGTTCAAGAAATTGAAGACGAAAGATATGAGTTAATATTTGGAGATGGAATATTTGGTCTTAAATTACAAGAACCAAATTATATTGAAGTAAGTTATACCGTATCAAATGGATCTAGTGCAAATAATCTTTCTTCGTTTACATTTAGTGGAACGATTGTAGATCAAAACTCTAGACCAGTTACTTCTGGAATTTCTCTTATTACTACTTTAGAACCATCTTCTTTAGGTTCTTCTATAGAAAGTATTGAATCCATTAAAAAATATGCTACAAGAATATATGCATCTAGAAATAGAGCAGTAACTGCAGCAGATTATGAAGCTCTTATTCCAACAATTTATCCTGAAACAGAATCTGTATCAGTTTATGGTGGAGAAGAATTGACTCCACCACAATTTGGAAAAGTTTTTATTAGTATTAAACCATATAACGATAGATATCTATCAAATCTAATTAAAGATAATATAAAAAGAGAGTTAAAGCAGTATTCTGTTGCTGGTATTATTGCAGAAATTATAGATCTCAAATACCTTTATGTTGAAGCAACAGCAAACGTATATTACAATACAAATTTAGCACCTTCTGCAAACTTTGTAAAGAATATTATTTCATCAAATATCAATTCCTATGCAGATTCTACAGAACTTAATAAATTTGGAGCTAGATTTAAGTATAGTAGATTTTTAAGGTTGATTGACCAAAGTCATGAATCTATTACTTCAAACATAACAAATATAATTATTAGAAGAGATTTAAGAGCATCTGTAAATACATTTGCAGAATATGAAATTTGTTTTGGAAATAGATTCCATATTAAAAACCCAAATGGATATAATATAAAGTCATCTGGATTTAGAGTTAGTGGTATATCTGATACGGTTTATCTATCGGATATTCCCGATTCAAACCTCGAAACTGGCACGATCAATATATTCAAGTTAAATTCTCCAACAGAACCTCAAATTGTCAAGAAAAATGTTGGAACAATTGACTACGTAAAAGGGGAGATTAAGTTGTATCCAATCAACATAATCTCTACAAATATTAATCGAGGAACCCCAATCATTGAAATATCAACATCACCGTATTCAAATGATGTTATAGGATTACAGGATCTTTATTTGCAACTAGATATTAATAACACATTAATTAATATGGTATCAGATAGTATATCTTCTGGTGCTGATATTTCTGGAACCAATTACATTGTTTCCTCAAGTTATTCAAACGGAGTCTACGTAAGATAATAAAAATATGTCAGAAACCAGAGTAAAAGTCCAATCTATCATCGAAAACCAGATTCCTAATTTTATTAGTGAGGAATCTCCACTTCTTGTCGAATTCTTAAAGCAGTATTATGTTTCGCAAGAATATCCAGGTTCTGCTGCAGATATAATTCAAAATATTGATAATCACATCAAACTAGATAATATTTTTTCATCCATAGAATCTACTGTATTATTATCTGACATAACATTTGTAGATACTACAATTACTGTAACTGAAAGTACTTTTACAAGGTATTTCCCTGAGCGATATGGGATTATTAAAATTGATGATGAAATAATTACATACACAAATAAAACTCTTACCACCTTTGAGGGTTGTGTGCGTGGTTTTAGTGGCGTAACTTCATATTCAAAAACAAATAATCCAGATGAGTTGGTATTCTCAACATCAGTTGCATCTGATCACTCTGCTGGGGCAACAGTCTATAACCTAAGTTTCTTATTTTTACAAGAATTTTTACAAAAAATAAAAAATCAATTTTTACCTGGTTTTTCTGATAGAAATCTAGATTCTGATTTAAATCAAAAATTATTCATAACACAATCAAAAGATTTTTACAATTCAAAAGGAACTGATAATTCTTTTAAGATTCTTTTCGGCGCTCTCTATGGGGAAAAGGTAGAGATTATTAAACCAAGAGATTATCTTTTTAGACCATCTGATGCTGGTTACAGAAGAACCAAGGATTTGGTAGTTGAGGCAATATCTGGGAACCCATTAGATCTTTTAAATAAGACTTTATATCAAAATGAATATACAGAATATGGAATTGAAAATTCTTATGCATCAATAACTGATGTAGAAAAAATATTTTTGGGTGGAAAAGAATATTTTAAATTTAGTTTTGATTCTGATTATGATAAAGATATTATTCTAGAAGGCTCAGTATACGGAAACTTTGCATCACACCCAAAAACAAGAATAATATCCGAAACAACATCAGGTTCAACCGTAATTGATGTTGATTCAACAGTAGGATTTCCAACTTCAGGCACCCTACTAACAACATATTCTAATGGAACTGAAGCAACATTAACCTACTCTGGAAAGTCAGTAACACAATTTTATAATGTAACAAACATTTTATCTACAATATCATCAGAAGAGGAAATAAAACTAGATGTCTATGCATATGGATATCCTGGAATCACAACTGAAAATCAAATTAAGGTAAGAATAGGATCGGTTCTTAGTGAAGTTGTTCTTCCAGATAATACATACCTCTTCTCAAAAAATGATACTGCCAGAATTAAGACACTTGGCATTTCTTCAGAATCTACTAGAAGAAGCAACTGGGTAGATAATATAGCGAATACATTCAAGGTAAGTTCTTTTATTTTACAGGATGCGTCCAACTTTACTTATGATGTAACGTTATTTGATTCACATAACTTTAGAATTGGCGATAAATTAAAAGTTACTGACAGTTCATCTGTATCAGTTGATGCCTTTGTTATAGACATTTTAGATGAAAAAAGATTTTCTATTAGGGGTCAAGGTCAACTAAACTCAAATCTAACATATTTTGTAGATAGATATATTGCAAAACCAAACTCTTCACTATATTCATATCTTAACAATAATACAGCGAACGTTCAGAATGTATATACAAATTATTCGGATGAAGTATTAGTAGCATCTTCTTCAATTCCATTTTATAATGATGAACTTTTGAATCCATATAATAGAAAAGTTGTATTTTCTGGATCTTTTAGTGGAAATGTTTTACAAATAACAAATGGTTCTGATCACGGTTTCTATACTGGCGATAAAGTTTATTATTCACCGAATGTAATTACCACTACAATAATTGATGGTGATGGGGAACAAGTTGTAACAAAAACAACAAGCAAGTTTCCTGAACTTGTTGAAGGTCTCTATTATGTAAAGAGAGTTGATTCAACTAGAATAAGTTTATCTAAGAGTCCCTCTAACATTGCTGATGGTATTTTTATTTCAGTATCTGGGACTGTAGATTCAAATTCTTTTACATATTATGATTTTGCCAATAAAAATTTACAATCACAAAATATATTAAGAGAGTTAAAGCAACCTATCAATAAGAGTGGGGATTATGAAACAGATCCCGGAAAAATTGGAATATTAGTAAATGGTGTAGAAATTTTAAATTATAAATCAACTGAAACTGTTTTTTATGGGCAGATTAATAATGTAGTTGTATCTTCCCCTGGAAGTGGTTATGACGTAATTAATCCACCTGTTCTGGAGGTATCAGATTCAAATGGAGTTGGTGCAAGTGGAATTTGTGCTGTAAATGGATCACTGCAAAGAATAGAAATAATTGATTCTGGTTTTGATTATATTAATAGGCCAACAATTACTATTACTGGAGGTAATGGCAAAAATGCATCGGCTGAAGTTAATATGTCTTCTGTCGATCATAACGTATTTTTTAATTCACAGTCAACTTCATCCAATGTAAATCCTTTTACGGATACAATTGGTTTTTCCACATACCATAGGTTTAGAGATTATGAAAGAGTAATCTATCTAACAGACGGTCAAAGCGGAATCGTAGGATTGACAACGGAAGCATCCTACTATGTTTCTGTTATTGATGGATTTAATATAAAACTACACGAAAAAGAAAATGAGGCAATATCTGGAATAAACACGGTCAACATAAGTGATTATGGAACGGGAATTCATAGATTCAAATCTGCTTCTAAAAAAGAAATAATATCAGATATTGTTGTAACAAATTCTGGAGAAGGATATCAAAATAAGCAAAGAACGGTTCAAATCTCGGGAATTAATACTTCACTAAGCACAATCAATATTGAATCTCATGGTTATCAAACCGGTGAAGAAATTATATATTCTACTAGTGGATCAGTAATTGGTGGAATCAATACATCTTCTCAATATCTTGTAAAGAAAATAGATGAGAATTCATTTAAATTAGCTCCTGTTGGATTGGGAACAGATTCTAAAACTTATTTCTTAGATACTGATCAATTTATAAATCTAAGTTCTACTGGTTCAGGCACTCATTCCTTTAATTATCCCCCAATCACCATAAGAGTAACTGGTAATATTGGAATATCTACTTTATCAGGTCAAGACTTTTCTGCGAAGATTCAACCAATCTTTAGAGGGGAAGTCGAATCTGTACAGACAACATCAAATGGATCTAATTATGGTGATGGAGAAGTAATTAATTACAATAGACAACCTTCTTTTGATCTAAGAAGTGGAGATGGTGCAAAATTAATTGCAATTGTTGATAATCGAGGAAAAATTGTAGAAGTACTGGTTTCAAGAACTGGATCTGGTTATAACAGTCCTCCAGATCTAGTGATTTCTGGTAAAGGAAATTATGCAAAGTTAACTCCTATTGTTGAAAATGGTCAACTAATTGAAGTTAAAGTTATGAATGGTGGCATAGGATATGATGAAGGTACTTCAATAGAAGTTATGCCTGCTGGTAGTAATTGTAAATTATATGCTGATATTCAAAAGTGGACAGTTAATCTGTTCCAAAAATACTTTAACACCATTAATAGTGATGATGGGATAGTAACACTATCAGATAGAGATTCTTATGGTTTGCAATATTGTCACTTATACGCTCCAAGAAATCTTAGAGAGTCATTATACGCAAAGGCACAAGGTGGTGATGATTCCACCAAAGATTTAACTCTTTATGGAATTTCTGATTTAAGAAAAGTTAATAATGAAGAAGTATCATCATCATATCATTCTCCAATAATTGGGTGGGCATATGACGGAAATCCAATTTACGGACCTCATGGATATTCATCACCAACTGGTGGATCTGCAAAGGCAATGTTGTCTGGTTATGAATTAGTTTCAAGATCAAATAGACCACCTCTATCATATTTCCCTCAAGGATTCTTTAATGAGGATTATGAATTTAAAGGATCTGGTGATCTGGATGAACATAATGGCAGATTCTGCATAACTCCAGATTTTCCAAATGGAGTTTATGCATATTTCTCAACAATTAGTTCTAGTTCTCCAGATACTGATGGACCTTTTAAAGGATATAAAAGACCAGTATATCCATACTTTATCGGAAGAAAATTTTATTCTAAACCAAATGAGTTTAATTTCTCCAAAGAATCAAATCAGGATGATTATGCCTTCGACAACTTTAAATGGTTTAGAAGCACCTTCAACTATGCTCTAAAGAGCACTAATAGTTCATATAACTATATTTTCAATCCAGATAAAGTTAAAAACCAAACAGTAAATATAAATTCTGCAGCAAAAGGCAGGGTAGAAAATATTGGAATTTTGACAGGTGGTACAAATTATAATGTCGGAGATAGATTAGTTTTTGATAACTCACAAACTGGTGGAAAAAATGCTGCAGCAAGAGTAGCAAAAGTTTTTGGAAAAGATGTCACTAACGTAAGTACATCCACAACTTCATTTTCTGCTGTAGAATTTGAAACCGCAAATAATTCTGGACAAATACTTGGATTTGTTGATGTACCACATGGATTAAAAAATCTTGAATTGCTTAATGTATCTGGTATAAACACGTATTTCTCCAAGATAGAAGGAAATTATAGTATTGGCGTAAAGAGTGATATTTTTGTCACGACTTTAGGAATATCTACAATTGGAGTAACAGGAATAGCAACCTATTTTTATGTTTCTGGTCCATTGAGATTCCCAAATATTAGAGAAAATGATATTTTAGGAATAGGTACTCAAGAAAAAGTAAAAGTTTTAAATGTAGAGTCTGCATCGGGAAGAATTAGAGTTTTAAGAGAATATGATTCAACGGTAAGTTCTGCGTATAGTGCGTCAACTGCTTTATTTGAACATCCTAGAAAGTTTACGATTAATACTGGATTTAAGACTGACGTATCATATTCATCAAATAAAGAAATTTACTTTAATCCAAAAGAATCTGTAGGTATTGGTACAAGAGCAGTAGCTGGTATTGGAACTAGGGTCGTATTTTCAACTCCTGGTATAGGATTAACCCAGATATTTGTGCCTTCAGGATCAATTTTCTTACCGAATCATAGATTGTCAACTGGGGAAAAAGTAACATATTCTGCAAATGGTGGTTCTGAAATTTTAGTATTTGATGGAACTTCATCATTTGCTCTACCTCAAACTCAAGATTTGTATGTTGCAAACATATCAAATAATTTCATAGGTGTTTCTACTGTTAAGGTTGGTCTTGGAAGCACTGGTTTTGTCGGTATCGGAACAACAAACTCAGCTGGATTACTCTTCTTTAGAAATTTTGGTACAGGTGATTATCATAGTTTTACTACAAAGAGAGAATCTATTCTTGGCGATGTTTCAAAAAATATTGTAACTGTTTCTACATCATCAACTCATGGTCTCTCTGTAGGAGATTTTATCGATATGGTTTCTGTCCCTAAAGATGCAGAAACTATTGATGTAAAATATAGTGATGTTAATAGAAGATCTGTATTCAAATCAAAAACATTCAATTCTATTGATATCGATACCACAGAAGATACGATTTACATAGAAAACCACGGATTTGAAACTGGAGATAAGGTAATTTATACTTCAGCATCTCCATCTGGAGGATTGTTGAATGAAGGAATATATTATATTTTGTATTATACAAAAAATAAAGTACGCCTTTGCGCTTCAAGATACGATTTATATTTAAATATTCCAAATTATATTGATATAACAAGTTCTTCGGACGGAAGTCTATCTTCAATTAACCCCCAGATAAATGTTTACAAGAATAAAGTAATCATCTTTGATCTTTCAGACTCTTCACTATCATATCTAAGCGGATCTACTTTATATTCCGCATTTGATCTGAATTTTTATAATGACCCCGAATACAAATATAAATTCGAAGGAACCGGAACCACTAAAAACTTTGAAATAGTTAAGAGTGGCAGAGTTGGTATTGACTCAAGTGCAAAGGTTTCAATATTATTAAATGATAATGTTCCAAGTAACCTATACTACAAATTAGAAAATGTAAATGAAGATTTAATTAATGATATCAAGAAGCAAATAGTTATTGATACTGAGGTTTATAATCATAATCAAATTAATTTAATCGATAGCAAATATACTGGGCAACAAAGAGTAACTGGTATTGGCACTACAAATACTTTTACGTTTAATTTGTTTGAATATCCAGAAAACAGTTCATATAATCAATCAAGTGCAAACTTATATTATGATACTAAGTCACTAACTGCTTATGGACCAATATCTAAAGTTGATATTATTGATGGGGGTTCTAATTACGAATTCACCCCAGGTATTAGTACTGTAACTACAAAGTATGGATCTGGATCAATTTTTGAAGTTACCAGCAACTCAATCGGTTCAATCGTTAAAGAGGAAATTGAAAATATTGGATTCGATTATCCAACAGATCTTACTCTCAGCCCTACCCTCAATCTTCCAGAAATAATTCAGATAGAACCTTTAACATCTTTTGAGAGTATCAATATTTTATCCGCAGGCAAGAATTACCTCACTAATCCGGGATTAGTTGTACTTGATGGATTTACTAAAAAAATTGTTGATGATGTTGATTTAAGATATGAAATTGGGGAGACATCTGTAAAAATTATTAAGAATACTTATGGAATGTATAATACTATTCCAACAATTATTCCAATTAATAATTCAAATGGTGTTGGGATAAGTACGATCTCCTACAATTCAACAACCAAAGATGTTACTGTTGGATTTAACACAGGATTTAGTGATATTTTCCCATTCTCAGTTGGTGATGAAGTTTTAATAGAAAATACAAGTGTTGGTCTAGGTTCTACTGCAAGAGGATATAATTCTTCAGCATATGATTATAGATTATTTACTATAACTTCAGTAAATCCTGCTCTTGGTGGAAATACTGGATCTATAACATATAATCTAAAAGATTATCTGCAAGAAGGAGAATTCCCAGGTGTCATAGATCAAAGAGTTTCTACTGGTAGATTAATTAATAGCAATCATTTTCCAGTTTTTGATATAAAAATTAAGAAAAATGACTTTTTTGTTGGAGAAAATGTCATTTCTTCTTCCAAAATTGGTATTGTTGAAACCTGGAATAATAAAATTGAGTATCTTAAGGTTTCTAGTGATAGTGATTTTACTATTGGTGAGATATTAGCAGGACAATCATCAAATACCAGAGGTTTGATTAAGAAAAAAATTGATTTTGATTCTTATATTAAGTTAGGATCAACTTCTAAGGTTAACAAGGGATGGATTTATGACACGGGAATCCTCAATAACAATGTTCAGAGATTACCTGATAATAATTACTATCAATATTTCTCATATTCATTAAAATCGAGAATTCCTCTCGAAACGTGGGATGAACCAGTAAAATCATTGAACCATACTTCTGGATTCTTAAAGTTCTCTGATTTAATAATAGAAAATCAAGATGGCGATAGAACTTCGTCTAGGGTTTTTGCTGATGATAGTGTTGCGGATGTTGTTGTCGATTTAATTGGAAGTGGTAATCTAAATTGCATCTATAATTTTGATCTCGCAAGCGAAGTAACAACCAAGATAGGATCTAAATTAGTTTCTGATGAAATTATCTTACAAAATAGAGTCTTGACCGATTATTTTGAGTCTGTTGGTAACAGAGTTTTATTAATTGATGATATAAGTGACCAATTTAGCAGTAATCCAAGAACAACTAGATATAGCACTATTGCAGAGTTTAGACTAAACTCGGCAAGAACTAAGAAATATTTTACATTTACAAGAGATAAAAGATTTACATTAGAGAGGCAAATCTTAATACTTTCACTTCTCCATGATGACACTTATGGTTACCTCAATCAATATGGAAGAGTAGAAACATTTGCAGATCTTGGATCTTTTGATTTCAATATAAGTGGAACTTTTGGACAATTAAATTTCTATCCAATAAAGTATTCGGTTAATGACTATGATGTTTCTTATGTTTCACATGATTTAAAGAGTAATGTAGTAGGCATTGGTCAAAGTGTACTTGGTGACATTGTTAACGTATCTACAGGTCAAACAACAATTGCATCAGGTTCTTCTTCATCGACAAATATCGTTAGTATACCAGATTCTTATCGTTCATCTAAAATCTTAGTTGAAATTGGCGCTACAGATGAATCTTATTATGAATTTGATGAAATAAATCTCCTGCATGATGGAAGCAATGTAGAAATTATTGATTATGGTCAGTTGACCAATCATTCAGTAGATTCATATGCAATTTCTGGACTTGGAACATATATTCCATATATTGATGGGTCAAATATAAAAATTGACTTTAAACCAAATTCATCTCTTGGAGTTGGCGTAACCATTAATACACTATTAATATCGATAGCAAGTTCAACATCAAGTGCTGTTGGAGTTGGAACTGAAGAAATTACTACAGGTTACATAAGTTCTGGAATATCATCCATTGCAGCTTCAGGATCTCCAGTAGAATCTATAATTACAGAATATCCCAACAACCACTCATGTGCTTATTACATTGTGAGTGTTGAAGATACTACAAATCAAAGATATCAAATGTCTGAAGTTCTTGTAGTGGATGATGGGGCAGAGGCATCAATAACAGAATATGGAATAATTCAAACACATTCCTCCTTAGGAAATGTTGGTGCAGCAGTAAGTACAAACGGTACTCAATTAACCTTTACTCCAGAACCAAGTATTGATGTTCAAGTAAGAGTTTTCCAAAATGCTCTAAGTCTTGAAAAATCTAGTATTGATAGAGATTCTATAGATCTCACTAATGCAGAGATTACTAGTGATTTTGGAAACTATGAAGGAACTGAAAGATCTATAAAGAAGAGTTTCGAACTTACCCATAACCAAAATCCAATTTTCTTGAGATATTTTGATGGAAGCGACTCTGCAATTGTTAATATTTCTTCAGATACCATTACCCTAACTGATCATTATTTTGTAACTGGCGAAGAAGTTAGATACTCATATGCAGGAGCTGGAACAACTCAAGCAATAGGTATAGCACAAACTGTTGTTGCTGGAATTGGAACAACTGATAAGTTACCACAGTCTCTTTATATTGTTAAAGTAAATGAAAGCAGTGTAAAATTAGCCGCAAGTGCTACAGACGCACTAAAAGGAAATCCAGTGGTTTTTGATATTACAAGTGTTGGAATTGGTACTTCACATTCATTTGTTGCAAATAATCAGAATACAAAAAATATTATTGCAATTGATAATTATTTCCAATCACCAATTGTAGGTTCATCAGTAACAACAACTTTGGCACTAGATGCAAGCACCTTTGATAATCGTCTTACTTTATCTGGAATTACATCCTTCTTTGGTGGTAATTTAATTCAGATCAACAGCGAGATTATGAAGATCACCACAGTTGGTCTTGGTGGAACTAATATTATTTTGGTTGATAGACCTTTTATGGGTACTGGATTATCCACTCATTCTGCAGGAGATGTTGTTCGCATTGTTGATGGAAATTATAATATTGTCGAAAATACGATTCACTTTGCAGAAGCACCTTATGGATTAACACCAATAGGAGCTGATACAAATCCACCAAATGAAAGAGATTGGGTTGGAATTGCAACACATTCTACTTTCCAAGGAAGAACGTTCTTGAGAAGTGGTAAAACAAATACTACCCAAGAAACTTATGAAACAAATTATATTTTTGATGGAATTTCTAATCAATTCACAGGAGTTGATAAGGAATTCACTCTTACCTCAGATAATCAGAATATAACAGGTTTCTCTACCAATAACGCAATTGTACTCATCAATGGAATTTTCCAAACCCCACAGGGAGTACAAGCAGATACTAAAGATTATACCTTAACAGAAAGTGCTGGTATTTCGAGTATTAGATTCACTGGAACAGCATCTTCAGTGGGATATGATGTTAATAATGCAAATATTCCTGTTGGCGGCGTAATTGTTTCTGTTGGTTCTACTACAGGATTTGGATTCCAACCTCTTGTTTCTGCTGGAGGCACTGCTGTAGTATCTGCGGCAGGAACAATATCCGCAATTAGTATTGGAAACAGTGGTTCGGGATACAGAATTGGAATACAAACCGTAGTTAATGTTGGAGTCCAAACTGCAAGCACAGGAACACCAAATATTGAGTTTATTGGAACTGCTTCGGTAAGCAATGGTCATATCATTGGTGTTGCGATTACTAATCCTGGATTTGGATATACTACAACTAATCCACCAATTGTCGTTTTTGACGATCCCCTATCATACACAAATCTCCCTCTAATTTACAGTTCATCTTCATTCCCAGGAGTAGGAACTGAAGCAAAGGTTGATGTTGTTGTTGGTCAAGGATCAAGTGTAATAGATTTTTCAATAAAAAATACTGGATATGGATATGGTCAAGGTGAAATATTGACTGTTGAAATTGGCGGAAATACTGGAATACCAACAGATACTACGAAACCTTATGAAGAATTTAACATAACGATTGATAAAACATACAACGACTTCTTCTCTGGATGGGTTCTTGGTCAACTTGAAGTTCTTGACAGTTTTGAAAACTTGTTTGATGGGATAACTAAAACATTCCCATTAACACTGGCCAACAATCCGGTCACTATTCGTGCCGCGGCTGGTTCAAATGTTGATGTTAAATCTACTCTTCTAATATTCATTAATGATGTTTTACAAAAACCAGGTGAGTCATACTACTTTGAAGGTGGCAGTATTATAGAATTTAGTGAAGCACCTAAACCAGGTGATTTTGCAGAAATTCTATTTTATAAAGGTAGTGGTGATATAGATGTGGTGTTTAAAGATATTATTGAAACTATTAAACCTGGTGATGAAGTTACATTAAACTTTGAACCTGGATTTGGGCAAGGATTTGGTCTTCAAGAAGACGAAAGAGTTATTACTGGTATTAATACAACAGATTCAGTACAAACAAATCCATACTCTGGTCCAGGGATAACCACTAATGATACATTGTTGAGACCTCTTACCTGGTGTAAACAAACATCTGATAAAATAATTAACGGAAGGATTATTGGAAAAGATAGAGTTCAATATGAACCACTTATCAATCCATCATCTTATCTAATAAACAAAGTGAGTGCTGGAGATACTGGAGTTTACGTAGATAATATAAAACCATTCTTCGATGCACAGAACGAAAATCCTATATTAAATTTCCAAAATCAGATTACTTTTATTTCGCAAGATTCTGTAGTGGCAGCTTCTGCAACTGCTACCGTATCTTCAACTGGATCCGTAGTATCAGTTGATATTACAGATGGTGGTTATGGGTATACATCTGCACCAACAGTGACTATTGAAAATCCAGTGGGACTGGCAATTTCTTATAGAGCATCTGCAACAGCGACAATATTTTCTGGTGTAGTTGACTCAATATCTGTAAATTCTTCGGGAATTGGATACACAACATCAAATCCACCAATGGTTCTTATTGAACCTCCAACACTAATATCAGAGACCCTAGATACAAATAATTATTCTGGAGATTCTGGAATTATTGTTGGTATCGGAACTACATCTAATCAAACAATATTTGATCTTTTAATACCAACAGACTCTTTCTTAAGAGATAATACTTTAGTCGGATCTGCAATTACTGTTAGTGGAATTTCTACTGGAGATTTCTTCATAGTTTATAATTCTAATATTGGAAGTGCAAGCACATCTATTATTTCATTTAATAGTGATCAAACTGAAATTATTGGAATCGGGACACAATATCTAGATAATGTTTATCAAGTATCTTCCGTAGAAAACGCTAACGTAGATATAATTGGAATAGGAACTACTACGGTAAGAAGAGTTTATGTGAATGCTGGTATTAGTACAATTGATTTTAGCTCTACAGAAATTACATTTGATTCGACTGAATATGAATTCAGCTCTGTTGGAATTGGAACAAGCACTTCAAATTTCTTAGGAATTTCTACATCAAACTATTACGGAAACTTTAGTTGGGGTAAGATTATTCTTTCTGATCCTCTAGAAAGCGATGAATTTAATTCATATACCTTGAGAGGAATTGGTGGATTGTCAACCTCAGCATTTGTGAATAGAACTTCCCCATTAAAGTACCTAAATTATACTAGTTAATGTTTTTTAAAATAAATAAAAGAAAACGTAAGTTACGATGTCAAGAGTAGCAATAAACACTGGATCAGTTGCAAACGACGGAACCGGTGACAATTTAAGAATTGCTGGTGGTAAAATTAATTCTAATTTTTCCGAACTTTATACTTTTCTGGGTGATGGTACGGATTTAACTCCAGTTTGGAGCAAAACTTCCGCAGGAATTAATACAATTTCTAATGTTGGAGTTGGAACAACAAATCCAAGATTCTCTCTTGAGGTTGGTAGTGTTGGTTCTTCTGGTACATCTCTATATGTGAATGGAAATGCCAGAGTCACTGGTATTTTGACAGTAGGATCTTCTTCGATTATTCTTGACGGGTATTCGAATAAAATTACCATTGGATCTGGCGTAACAATTGATGGAAATAGTGGAATTGTAAGTGCATCAGCTTTCTATGCTGGTGGTTCAATTATTGGTGGCGGTGGTGGAAGTGGTTTAAATTATTGGCTAAAGGGTGCTACTGGAATTACAACAACTTCAAACGTTGGTGTTGCAACAGACTCTGCTCCATCAGCACTAACTGTTGGCGGAAATTCATTATTTTCAGGAATTGCAACCTTTAGAAATAACGTAACACTATCAAATCTAACTTCATCTTCAAATACTTTAAGATTTGGAAGTAATTCTTATATCGACCAAAGTAATAGCGATGCGATTACTTTCCAAATAAATTCTGGAACTGACACATCTTCATCAGACTCAAGTTTTGTCTTTAGAACAACAAAACCCGGAATTTCCCCAAATCCAGATCAAGCATATGATGCATTGAGAGTTTACAGTGGCGGAAATCATTGGGATAGATTGGTAAGAGTATATACAAACTTCCACGCAGATAATGATGCTTTTGTTGCTGGAGATTTGCAGGTTGGTGCAGCGAGTACTCTCATTGGGTTGGGAAATACACTCGGCACATTCAAAGTTGGTGCAGGCGGAACTGTAATCACAACAACATCTAGTGGATTTGTTGGTATTGGATCTGCTGACCCAACTGCAAAACTTACTGTTGTTGGTGATGTAAGTGTTGATGGATTAGTTGCAGCAACACAATTCCTAGGTGATGGTTCTGGTCTGACTGGAGTCACTGCTGTTGGTTCTGGTGTCGTAATATTAGATAGTGATGTAACTGTTGGAACTGCAGCAACTCTTAACTTTGGAGATAATTTAACAGTTTCTCCAGTCTCCGCAGGTGTTGTTACTATTACTGGTTCATCATCTGGTATTGCTGGTATTGATACAACAGGAACTTCTTATTTCAATCAGTTAAGTGTTTCTGGTGTAGTTACTGCATCTTCATTTGTAGGTGATGGTTCTGGACTGACTGGTGTTGTTGGATCTGGTAGTGGTGTTATTATTGAAGATAGTGGTAGTCCAATAGGAACTGCAGGAACTATTAACTTTGGAGATAATTTAACAGTTTCTCCAGTTTCTGCAGGTGTTGTTACGGTTACTAGTTCATCATCTGGCATTGTTGGTATTGATACTACAGGAACTTCTTATTTCAATCAGTTAAGTATTTCGGGAGTTTCTACATTTGCAGGTGCTATTGATGCCAATGGAGATTTAGATGTTAGTGGTCACACCGAGTTAGATAATGTTAATGTATCAGGAGTTTCTACGTTAGGAGTTACGACTACAACAAATCTAACATCACAACAACTGAATGTTTCTGGTGTTTCTACTTTTAGTGGCAATTTAAGAACAAACAATTCTAATATTAAACTAGGTGATGGAACTGAAGGTACTGGTAATCAAATCAAACTCGGAAATGGAGTTTCTCCAGATGCCTTTGGTGATACTAGCGATTTTTGGATTTACCATAATCCAAGTTATGGGAACTTGTTTCAAGACATAACTGGTGCTGGTGTTGAAGTATGGACTAGCGAATTTAAGGTTGCAAATCCAAGTAATCCATCTGAAAATGTGTTCTACACAATTATGAATGCTGGCACAGAACTTTATTATGATAGAAATAAAAAATTTGAAACTCTTGGTGCTGGTGTAACAGTTACTGGAACTACCTTCACAAATCAGTTAAATGTTTCTGGTGTTTCTACTTTTACGGGCACAATCACTGCTGTTGATGCCGATTTCTCAGGTAATGTAACAATCGGAGGAACTCTTACATACGAAGACGTAACTAATATTGATTCAATTGGTATCGTAACAGCGAGGTCAGGTGTTAGAATTACTACTGGTGGTTTGGTTATAACTTCTGGCGTATCAACATTCACTGATTCAATCGACGCTAATGGTGACTTAGATGTTGATGGTAGAACTGAGTTAGATACTACTAACATTTCTGAAACTCTTAACGTTGTTGGTGTATCAACCTTTGGAGGTAGTGTTGTCGTAGGTGGTGCAACTACTGCTCTGCTTGTAGATGGTGATGCAAGAGTTACTGGTATACTCACCGTAGGTTCTGGAACAGTAACTATTGATGGAACTAATAATACTATTGGAATTGGTACTGTTACACTAAGTGAGGTAAAAGTATCTCAACTTAATGATCTTACTGGAGATTCTAGCAACTTCTCTGGTGATGTGAATGTTGTTGGTGTTGTTACTGCAGCAACTGTAGATGCAACTACCGTGTCAATTGCTGGATCGGTAACTGCTTCTAATTTCTATGGTAATGGATCTGGATTGACTGGTATTACTACGTCTGCAGATTCTGAAAAACTTTCTGGTCAAGATCCTTGCTTCTATGTAAATTACAATAATCTTTACGATTATCCAGAAAAAATCTGGAATAATGTAAACCAGGGTGGAGTTGGATCTGGTGTAACAATTACTGGAATTTCAACTTCATATACATTTAGTTCACCTAGAACAGTCGCTGGTGTTTCTACAGATAAATTAACAGTTACTGGTCATATATATTATCCAACATCAACGAACGTTGGACCAGAAGTTGATGTTGTTTTACTATATCACGGAACCATTACTGCCGCAGGTGTAAGTCCTTTGGATTCTGCACAAACATTTATAGATCTTGCAACAACTCCATCTGGATTAAACCTTAGAGATAAAATTCTCTTTTCTGTAGCATATCCTCAGGATGCAATTCCAGTTTGGGTTACTGAAGCTGAAAGTCCTTCAGCAGAGTTTCCAGAATTTGCTAACGTTTTGGATATTGATACTTTCTATTTTGGAGATGGTCTTTACCATGCTGAAGCAGCACTTCTTTGGGCAAAAGAAAACTTAAATTCTTACCTAACTTCAGTTGGTGCTGGAAAATCAATTTCTAGAGTATATACTTTTGGACACTCTCAAGGCGCGTACATGGTTCATCGCCTAAACACTATGCATAGGGTTGATGGCGTTATTTCAAATGCTCCAGGTCCTATTGATTTATTGGATAGATGTTCGGGTGCCCAAAATACCATTAACTATACTTGTAATAAAATTAGAGTTGGTTTTGGAACAACAACGGCAGACCCCGATGCATATAATTCAAGATCTCTTAAAGAATATCTAACAGGTACTCTGTCTCCGCAGATATTTACTCAAGCACTTGATGATGATTCATATCAAGTGAATTTGATGCAGACTGTGGTGGAACCAGGAATTAATACATGTACTGAATATGGTCCTGTCGAAATTAAATATTATGCTTCTGGTGGACATACTGCATTTGCAACCAATCCATTGGTACAAGAAGATGTTCGAAATTTTGTTCACTCGGGCATAACAGGATCATATTCATTCTCTAATATTGGAATCGGAACTACAAATCCAACAAGTGTTCTTACAGTTAAAGGTGATACTTCTCTTGAGACACTGAATGTTTCTGGTGGTACTTCTCTTGAGACACTGAATGTTTCTACTGCTTCTACATTTGGTGGAATTACTGCCTTTACAGGAGGAGGTGGAGGAGCAATTACAATCGATAGTGTTGATGGCATCATGTCTTTTGCCGATTGGCAAGTTGGTAATGCCAACATGATTAGAATGGGTGAGGGTAATGATTTAAATATCTACCATGACGGAACCAAGAGTATTATCAGCGACACTGGAACTGGAAGCTTATGGATTAAATCTAGCCAACTTGATATTATAAGTTCTGGCAACGATAACATGGCAGAATTTGTTACAGACGGTGCGGTAAATCTTTATTATGATAACTCCAAGAAGTTTGAAACTACTCCTAGTGGTATTGAGGTAACAGGACTAAATGTTTCTGGTGTTTCTACATTTTCTGCAGATGTAAATGTTGGAATTGATACTTCCGCAGGTATAATATTAACCTCACCAAACGGAACTCAATATCGTTTGATTGTTGATAACTCTGGCAATCTGAGCACAACTGCAATTTAACTGATAAATAAATAAAAACTCCATTAAAATGGCCGCTATTATAACTGATCAACTTCGTATATTAAATGCAAAGAACTTTATAGCGGGAATTGCTTCAACCAGCAATTCCTACTATTCATTTGTTGGTCTTCCCAACCCTACTGATTATAATGTTGATTGGAATACTAATCCACCTGCACCAGTTGATAATTTTAATCAAGAAAACAATCATTGGGATACAATGATTGCTTTGAAAAAAATATCAAAAACTGATGTTAGGCAGGTAATTAGAAAAATAAATTGGTCATCGGGCATTACTTATGATATGTACCGCCATGACATAAGTGCGACGAATACATCACAACCATCAAACGCTGTTGATTTATATTCAGCAAATTATTATGTTTTAAATAGTGATTATCGAGTTTATGTTTGTTTACAAAATGGCACTTCTCCAGAAAACCCATCAGGAAGACCATCTTTAGATGAACCAACATTTACTGATCTAGAACCAAGAGAAGCAGGCACAAGTGGGGATGGATATATTTGGAAGTATCTTTATACAATTAGTCCAAGTGATATTGTAAAGTTTGATTCTACAAATTATATGCCCGTTCCAACGGATTGGGAAACTAGTTCTAGGGAGGCAGCTGTTAGAAATAATGCCTCGACTAGTGGGCAATTGAAAATTGTAACTATAAAAAATAGGGGTGTTGGTTTAGGAACAGCAAATAGAACTTATACAAGAGTACCAATCAGAGGTGATGGTTCTGGGGCAGAAGCAACTGTTGTAATTAATAATGATTCAAAAGTCGAAAGTGTAACAGTTTCTAGTGGGGGTTCTGGTTATACATTTGGTACTTTAGATCTTTCTGCAGGAAATGTTCCAACTGGTACAACTTCTCCAGTGTTTAATGTGATTATACCCCCTCAAGGAGGTCACGGGTCCGACATTTATAGAGAACTGGGTGCATATAATGTTCTTCTATATTCTAGAATTGAAAATGACACAGAAAACCCAGATTTCATTACAGGTAATCAGATTGCTAGAGTTGGAATTGTAGAAAGTCCTTTGAGTTATGATTCGGACAACATTCTGACCACAGATAAAGCAAGTGCAGTTTATGCACTCAAACTAACAGGCATTGGTTATAGTTCTGTCGTATTTAATGCAGATACACAAATTACCCAAACAATTGGTGTTGGGTCAACTGCTTTTGGTAGGGTAATTTCTTATGACCAAACAACAGGGGTATTAAAATACTGGCAGGATAGATATCACTGCGGTTTTAACACTAATGGAACACAAAATACCTCACCAACCTACGGATTTAATTTACATAGGTTTACTGCAGACATTGGAAGTGGAGGGTCCTTCAATATTATTGGTGGAAGTGCGACATTAGGAATTCAAACAACATTTGGTAGCGAAAGCAATCCAGGTATTAGTACCATAATAAATAGTAGGACATACTACTTGGGTCAACAATTTATTAAGGGTGTGTCTCAACCAGAAGTTCAAAAATATTCTGGTAATATTATTTACGTTGACAATAGACCATCGATTACTAGGTCAACAAATCAAAAAGAAGATATCAAAGTTATTTTGCAATTCTAAGGAATTATGTCTCAAGAAACAAACCTCAACGTAGCTCCATATTTTGATGACTACAATGAACCAGTAATTGGTGGTAAAGACAATAACTATTATAAAGTTCTCTTCAAACCAGGTTATCCGGTTCAGGCAAGAGAACTCACAACTTTACAGTCAATTTTACAGAATCAAGTTGAGCAATTTGGAACACATTTCTTCAAAGAGGGTGCGAAAG
>Ga0208019_1000474_pt1 | contig 21600 bp, 25 predicted proteins | sample CB_VirMetaG_5_FD_184540 | JGI IMG/M metagenome (GOLD analysis project Ga0208019, IMG submission 184540) | Freshwater to marine saline gradient viral communities from Chesapeake Bay - CB_1508_1D Viral MetaG (SPAdes) (version 4) | ecosystem: Environmental > Aquatic > Marine > Coastal | place: USA...
AGTTGAGAAGCTAGAGCAAATAATCTCAGAAATAACAAAAGGTAAATAATGGAAATAGATTTAAGTAACAAAGGACTAGAGGGTGTTCTTAATATTGAACAATACTGCATAGATAACAATATTGATGCTAAGAAAGTAAAAGGGTTTGTTTGCTGTTCAAATCAGATAACAGAATTAAAAGGTTTAGATAAGCTAGTTAATTTAAAGACGTTATATTGCAGGAATAACGAACTAACAGAATTAGACACTAGCAAACTAGTTAATTTAGTAGGTTTACATTGCCGCAATAACAAACTAACAGAATTAGACACTAGCAAACTAGTTAATTTACAAGGTTTAGATTGCATGTATAACAAACTAACAGAAATAAAAGGTTTAGATAAGCTAGTTAATTTATTCTGGTTACGCTGCAGTAGTAACAAACTAACAGAATTAGATCTTAGCAAATTAGTTAATTTAGAATGGTTAAATGGCGATGAGTATATACAGCCTGAGCAAAATAAACTCGATTTGCTAACAAATAGAGTTGAGAAGCTAGAGCAAATAATCTTAGAAATAACAAAAGGTAAACAATGGAAATAGATTTAAGTAACAAAGGTTTAAAGGGTGTTTTTGATGTAGAGCAATATTGTAAAGATTATAATATTGATGCTGAAAAAGTAACACGTTTAAATTGCGGACATAACAAACTAACAGAATTAAAAAGTTTAGATAAATTAGTTAATTTAAAAGTGTTATGGTGCAGTAATAACAAGCTTACAGAATTAGATGTTAGCAAGTTAGTTAATTTAAAGGAGTTATATTGCTATAATAACAAACTTACAAAATTAGACACTAGCAATTTAGTTAATTTAGCGTCGTTAAGTTGCCATAGTAACAAACTTACAGAATTAGATGTTAGCAAGTTATTTAATTTAAAGTGGTTAGTTTGCGACACTAACCAACTAACAGAACTAGACGTTAGCAAGTTAGTCAATTTAAAGGAGTTATATTGCTATAATAACAAACTTACAAAATTAGACACTAGCAATTTAGTTAATTTAGCGTCGTTAAGTTGCCATAGTAACAAACTTACAGAATTAGACACTAGCAAGTTAGTTAATTTAAAGTGGTTAGATTTCTATAATAACAAACTTACAAAATTAGACACTAGCAAGTTAGTTAATTTAAAGTTGTTATATTGCGGACATAACAAAATAACAGAATTAGACGTAAGCAATTTAGTTAATTTAGAGAATTTATATTGCCATAGTAACCAACTTACAGAATTAGACGTAAGCAATTTAGTTAATTTAAAGTGGTTAAATGGAGGGGAGTATATACAGCCTGAGCAAGATAAACTCGATTTGCTAACAAATAGAGTTGAGAAGCTAGAGCAAATAATCTTAGAAATAACAAAAGGTAAATAATGGAAATAGATTTAAGTAACAAAGGTTTAGAGGGTGTTTTTGATATTGAGCAATACTGTAAAGATTATAATATTGATGTTGAGAAAGTAACAAATTTTTATTGCTATAATAACAAACTTACAGAATTAGACGTAAGCAATTTAGTTAATTTAGAGAATTTATATTGCAGTGATAACAAACTTACAGAATTAGATGTTAGCAAACTAGTTAATTTAAAGCGGTTATATTGCCATAATAACCAGCTTACAAAATTAGACACTAGCAAGTTAGTTAATTTAGCGTCGTTAAGTTGCCATAGTAACAAACTTACAAAATTAGACACTAGCAAGTTAGTTAATTTAAAGTTGTTATATTGCAATCTTAACCAACTTACAGAATTAAAAGGCTTAGAGAATTTATTTAATTTAAAACAGCTTGACTGCCGTAACAACAAACTAACAGAATTAGACACTAGCAATTTAATTAATTTAGAGTGGTTAAATGGCGAGGAATATATACAGCCTATGCAAGATAAACTCGATTTGCTAACAAATAGAGTTGAGAAATTAGAGCAAGATATAGCCGAAATAAAAACCAAAATCAGACAACTAATTAAATATTGCAAAAATTCACTTAAAAGTTGTATAATTGTTAAAAACTAAACTATTTTTTTAATATGGCGAATAAAAAAGGTAATGTGAAAACCTTGAATTTAAAAGGAAGATTACAAGATTTATCACCAAGTGAAAGGCAAGCGTTTGCAAATAAGGGCGCTCAAGCTTCAAAAAAAAAGCGAGAGGAGGCAAAAACCATGCAGAAAATTGCCGAAGCAATGGCTAATAGCAAACCGTCAAAAAGGATTGTCAAACAGATACATGAGCTTTTTCCAGATATGGATAAAGAATCAATTACAAATGCAACTTTAATGCTAAGTAAAATATTTGAGAAGGCTGTTAATGAAAAAGACATAAGAGCTTTTGAAGTTTTTAGAGATACTGCAGGAATGAAACCAGTCGATAAAACAAGCTTTACTGATCCAGATGGCGAGGGTATGACTGTTCCTTTTATTAATGTAACCCCTATAAAGGCAACTTAAAGCATATTTAAAAAGTGGAAAATACTACAAATTACTTTCAACATGTAAGAGAAATTCAAAAAAGAAGAAAAAGAATTGTCTTTATTGCTTTCTATTTTGTGGTTTTTTCTGCAATAGCTATATCTTTAATATAGTTATTACATTTTTAGCATTTTATAAAAAAGAGTCTTTTTAACATCAAGCATATTTAAAATATCCGCTATCTTAATTGTATGATCATTATGTAGCTGTTTAGCCATTTTTATTTTCTCAGGTGTAATTTTAGTAGGGCGACCACCAACCACACCCCTTGAGCGTGCCGACTTAATCCCCGCGTTTACTCTTTCAGTAATTAAACCCTTTTCAAATTCTGCTAAGGCAGCAAATATATGGAATATTAATTTTCCAGATGATGAGGAAGTATCTATTGGCAAGCCTGTTATTGTTTTTAGAGACACTTTCTTTTTTTCTAGCTGATTAATTATATCAATTAAATCTTTTAGACTTCTTCCAAGTCTATCTAGCTTCCATATTATTAGAGTGTCGCCTTCTCTTAAATATTCAAGAGCTTCTTTTAATCCTGGTCTTTCAGATTTAGAAAGCGAGCCACTGATTTTGTCTTGAAATATTTTGTCGCAGTTTAATTTTTCGAGTTCGTCTTTTTGCAAGTCGAATTTTTGATCGAGTGTTGAAACTCGAATATATCCTATTTTCATTTTTGCATGATAAAAAATTTTACCACTTTTTAAAACATATTTAATTAATCTCAAGAAAATTGTTCACAAAATATAAAAAACCGCAAATAAAAAAACTTTGTTTTGCAAACCGATAAAAGAACTAAATATTTAAAAAATATGCAGTTTTTTAAGAATTTATGAAAAGTTCTAAAAACTAGTGTTTTATGAACTCGTGAAAATTAAGCATTTTTAAAAAAATATAAAAAAGATGTTGAATTATAGGATCTGAGACCCTATACTAATTTTATAACTTAATTACACAAACAAAATGACTAATTACAAAGAAAAAGCATTATATCATCTTAAAAGAAAAACCTTTGCAAATTTCTGGAGGTTAGAAGAAGAAAATAATTTAGTTTTTATGTACGAAACAAAACTTGATAAATTTTTTAAGTGCTTTGAAAGCTGGAAAGAAGCTTATCGATTTTTATATTTCTTTACAAGGTCAACGAAAAGAGATTGGATCGATGGGAGAAAAAGGCTAGGAAATAGAGTTTGGGATACAGACCTAGAGCCAGAGGAGCAAGATTGTGTAGATTATATGCTAGAGTTTTTTAATTACGAGCAAGACTCTTTCGAGCTTGAGGAGTTAAGAGAAATTCTGGCAGAAAATACAGACAATGAAAACACAGTTAGCGCATGCGAGATTTTAATAAATGTTTTAATAAAGCATGATAAAATAACAATAGAAGTTGAGTAATCGGAGCTAAAAAACAATGGAAATATATTTATACAAACAAGGTTTAGAAGGTGTACTTGATATAGAACAGTATTGTGAAGATAACAATATTGATGCTGAGGAAGTAAAGTGGTTGAGCTGCCACAATAATAAACTTACACAATTAAAAGGTTTAGATAAATTAGTTAATTTAGAGATGTTGTTTTGTCATAATAATCAGCTAACAGAATTAAATTTAAGCAGCCTATTTAATTTAAAAGAAGTATATTGCTATATAAACAATATAACAGAAATAAAAGGTTTAGAGAGCTTAGTTAATTTAAGATTGTTGAATTGCAACGACAACAAGCTAAAACAATTAAGAGACATAGACAAGTTAGAAAGTTTACTGGAATTGTATTGTTCGTATAATCAACTATCAGAATTATACTTTGGTAAAATAGTTTATTTAAGGAATTTATATTGTCCAAATAACAAACTTGTAAAATTAGATGTAACCACCTTATATAATTTAGAAAGTTTGGATTGCGACAGTAATTCTTTTAAAGAAATAGAAGGTTTAAACGAGCTAATTAATCTAAGGTGGTTAAATGGCGAGAAATATAAAAAACCAGTGCTATATTTAATTAAAAAGCAAAGAGAAGCCTACGGAATGACTCAAAAAGAATTTGCTATTGCTCTAGGTCTTTCTGAAACAAATGGCGATAGGTATATAAGAGAAGTTGAAAGCGGAAGAAAGAAGCCCTCAGGGTTGTTTCTCAGATGCTTAGAGTTGTTTGTTGAAAATGAAGATTTAAAAAACACTTTGTGAAAATGAAAATATTATCTTTATTTGATGGAATTGGGGTTGATTTTTAATCTTATTAAGATACCATCAAATAAGATATAAACTTTTTACAAAAAAATGCCTCATATTTACATAATAAAAAACAAAAAAAATGATAAATGCTATATAGGGCAAACAAAATATAGCTTAAATTATAGATTTAAAAAACATAAAGAAAAATCAAGAAGATATAAGTCAGCCTTGTATAGAGCTTTTGATAAATATGGGATAGATAATTTTTATATAGAAAGTTTACTACAAGGGGATTTTTCTCAAGATGAATTGAATAAATTAGAAATAGCCTTCATAAAGAAATACAAAACCTTATCACCATTTGGATATAACTTAGAGATAGGGGGTAACAATTCTCCAATGTCAAAAGAAACAAAATTAAAGTTAAGTGAAATACATAAAGGAAGAAAGATATTATGGGGAGATAAAGTTGGTAAAGCAGTTAAAAAATTATGGGAAGATAAAGAATATAGAGAGAGACAAACTAAGCAGAAATGTAAAAAAAGGGGAAAATATAGAGAGGGAATAACAAAGCCGTTAAGGTTAGATTTGCCAAATGAGGAAATGAGGAAATTATATAATCAAGGATGGAGTATTAACCAAATAGCTAAAAAATATAAGGTAAGTTTTGAAGTAATTAAAAAAAGATTATGCAGAGGAGAGGTAATAAGAAAAAATGGGTATAAAGATTTTCCAATGGAAGATATTAAAAAAGACATCCAATTAGGGTATACTAAAAAAAGTATAATGCAAAAATATAAAATTAGTCATCCAACCTTAAATAAAAGATTAAATGAAAAATAAATCATTCCGTGTGCTTTCTATCTTCGACGGAATAGGAGGGGCAAGACAAGCACTAAAAGAGCTTAATATTGATTGTAAATATTATGCAAGCGAGATTGACAAATATGCAATACAAGTAGCAAATGCAAATCATTTAGATATTGAACAACTGGGAGATGTAAAAGAGGTTAAAGGCTTTAATGATATTGATCTTTTAATCGGTGGTTCGCCTTGTCAGGACTTATCAATAGCAAAAAAAGATAGAGAGGGACTAGAAGGAAAAAGATCAGGGCTGTTTTATGAATACATAAGAATATTAAGCGAAACAAAAGCAAAATATTTTATTTTAGAGAATGTTGCTAGCATGAGTAAAGCAAGCAAAGATATAATCACAAAAGAATTATTTGATATAGAGCCTGTAATGATAAACAGTTCTTTACTTGGCGCTCAAAATAGAAAGCGTTATTATTGGGTAGGCAAGTTAGTTGATGGCAAATATAGGCAAGTGAAAATAGAACAACCAGAAGATAAAAAAATATATTTAAAAGATATAATTGAGGAGGGTTTTGTTGATAGAAGTAAATCATATTGTATTCATGCTAATTATCACAAAGGAGGAAATAGAAAAAGTTATTTTGAAAAAGGTAGGAGGCAGTTAGTTTTTGATAAACCAGTTAGAATTGGCCAATTAAATAAAGATTGTCAAAGTGGCCGTATCTATTCAATAGATGGAAAAAGCGTTTGTTTAAATGCTGGTGGTGGAGGCGGTGGAGCAAAAACAGGATTATATGAATTTAAAGACGGAATAAGAAAACTAACAGTTACCGAATGCGAAAGATTGCAAGGCTTTCCAGATCATTATGTATCAATAGTTAGTAATACTCAAGGCTACAAAGCACTAGGTAATAGCTTTACTGTTCCAGTAATTAAGTATATTTTAAAGCATATCTTTTAAAATGCAACAAAAGCTGTTGACATTATAATATCAAGACACATATTATTAAAATAACTTAACTAAAAGTAAAATGACAAGATATATTGTACTTTGTGAAGATATGTATGAAGATATTAGCGATGTTTTGGGTTATGACAATATTTATGATGCTCTTGATTCTTTGCGAGATAGCTTTAACGATAATCTAAAGCTAGACGATTCTGTTCAATGTATTGTGTCTATTGATAATCAAGGGGCTTCTTATGTTGAGTATGAAAGAGAAGATCTTGAAGAGCTTTTACTTAGCGAAATCACGCCTCATTAATGGAAACTAAACTTGAGATACCAGAAAAAGCCTTTTTTCTAATTACGGATAAATCAAGATATAAAGTAATTTATGGAGGGCGTGGCTCTGCTAAAAGTTGGAGTGCAGCAAGAGCCTTAATAATTTTATGCTTGCAAAAAAATTTAAGAATACTTTGCACAAGAGAATTACAAACTTCTATCAAAGATTCTGTTCATAAATTGCTAAAAGATCAAATATCAGAATTAAATCTTGAAAAATATTTCTATATTACAAAAGACACTATTAAGTCAGTAAATGGCAGCGAGTTTTTATTTAAAGGAATTAAAAACAATGTTTCGGAGATAAAAAGTTTAGAAGGGATAGATATTTGTTGGGTTGAGGAAGCCGCAAAAATGAGTGTTGAAAGTTGGGAGACTTTGACGCCTACAATTAGAAAGCCCAGCTCTGAAATATGGATTATTTTCAATCCCGTTAATGTTGATGATATAATATATAAAAAGTTTGTCATTGAAACTCCCGACAATGCAAAAGTTGAGAAAATGAACTATGAAGATAATCCTTGGTTTGCAGACCCTTTAAAATCTGAGATGGAGTATGACAAAAAGTTTAATTATGAGCTTTATGAGCATAAATGGCTAGGTAATCCAAAACTTGCCAATGATGCTCAAATATTTAAAAACAAATACGAAGTCATTGAATTTACAACACCAGATATAAAAGAATTATATCAAAATCGCTTTTTTTATGGTGCGGACTGGGGCTTTGCAGAAGATGCTACAGTTTTAATTAGATGCTTTATTCAAGATAGAGTTTTATATATAGATCATGAAGCTTATGGAGTAGGGATTGAGATTTTAGAGCTGCCACAGTTTTTTGAATTAGTTCCAGGAGCAAAAGAAGGCGTAATATATGGCGACTCAGCAAGGCCAGATATAATTTCTTTTTTACGCTCTAAAGATTATAATATTAACCCTGCTGCAAAAGGTGAGGGTTCAGTAAAGGCTGGAATAGATTATATAAAAGACTTTGAAAAAGTAGTAATTCACCCACGTTGCAAGAAAACAATTGATGAATTTAAATTATATTCGTTTAAAATAGACCGAAATTCAGGCGAAATTCTACCAATGGTTGTGGATAAATATAATCATTGTATAGATGGTCTGAGGTATTCTCTTAGTGAATATATTAAGAGAAAGAACGATATTAAGGTTTTTAGTTTTTAAAATGTTTGAAAAATTACGAGAATATTTAACCAGTTACAATTTAGGGGTTATTCTTGATAACTTACTGATTTTTGTAATGTTAATATTTGTTTTAATTGGTTTTGTTTCTTTGTTTCAATGCTACAACTATTTTACAATGTTTAAAAGCTTATCATTTGTAATAATATCGTTTCTTATTTTTGTGTATTTAAGAAGGTTTTAGAAGATGTTTAAATCAATTGTAAAGTCAAACATAGAGCAAAAGTCACATGTAGCTAATGACCTATCATTTTTCTTGCTAGGCTCTTACGATGTTTTTAACAATTCAAATATTAACAAATATATTTCTTATTACTATAAGAGCAGCCCTCTTTTTACAGCAATTAAATTAATTGCAGACAATATAAACAGCATAGACATTGTTTTAAAAGATGAAAAAAAAGATGAGTTTGTTTATAATCATCCAGTGCTTGACCTTTTAGAAAATCCAAATCCTTTCTCAAGTGGTGATTTGTTTATTGAGGCTATGATAAGCAACTTTTTGTTAAGTGGTGATTGTTTTATTGAAATCATAGGTAGCTCAAGGCCAATTGAAATATATGTAATACCTAGCCAATATGTTACTATTAATGCATCAAGTAGGGATGGATATCCAGACACTTATCAAGTTTCCTCCAATACACAAACAAGGATATTTAGAAGAGAAAACAAAAGATATTATTCAAGTAATGGCAACGAAATAATTCACTTAAAAAGCTATAACCCAGAATATAACTCAAACAACTTGCGAGGAGTTTCTTATATACAACCTATTGAATTAGAAATTACTCAATATTTGCTAGCTTCAATTCACAACAACAGCACATTAAAAAATCAAGGGCGGCCAAGCGGTATATTGACGTATAAAGGCGGAGAGGCTGTTTCAGATGAAGCTACAAACAGAATAAAAGAAGGTTTGCAGAAAACTTTTTCAGGCGCTAAAAATTCAGGTAATACAATGTTTCTTAGTGGTGATTTTGATTTTAAACAATTATCAGAATCAATAAAAGACATGGATTTTGCAAAATTAAAAATACAAACTCAAGTTGCTATATACAACGCTTTAAAAATCCCTTTGCCTATGATTAGTCCTGATCATATGAGTCTTGCAAATATGGAGACTTCAAAGCTAAACTTTTATGATAATTGCATTATTCCTTTGTTTAGCAAAGTGTTGAAGTTTTTAAATAAAGAGTTGTTTGTAAGATATTCTGAAAGCGAAACACAAAAACTTGATTTTGATGAATCAACAATATTAGCTTTAAGGCCAAGACAATATAGTAATATTGAGACACTTAAAAAAAGTGGTGTTTTAACAACTAATGAAATCAGATCTAAACTTGGTTATGAAGATATTGAGGGCGGCGACGCTATATATCAACCTTTAAATTTAATACCAATAGGCCAAGATAGATACACTTCAGATAATAGGGAAACACCTGCAAAAAAAAATCTTAAAGAAGATTTTGTCTATATGCTGAAAAAACAAAGAGATGCAGAAAATAATCTTATGTTTAGCAATGATGAAATAGAAAGTTTAGCGCAAGATTACTATGGTTAATTTAAAGCTAGATAACGAAAGCCCAGAATCAATAGACAGAAGAAAGCGCGTTCTTGAGGCTAAGTTTTACAGCGATTTAAGGTCGTTATTTAATATAATGGCTTCTGATACTGAGAATCTATATAAAAGCGATAGTTTTGTTGATGCTAAAGATATAGCTAAAAACTACAGAGCTGAATTTTTGTTTTTAATTAGAAAAATAATTAGGAAAGGTATAAAAGAATTCGGTTTTGTAGGTAGAGAAGACTTACAAAAAAAACACAACTTAATCTTTGATATAGAAAGCAAAAAAAAGTTGTTAGATTTAAATTTAAAACAATCAATAGAGGTTATTGATGCAGATTTAGATGACAAGGTAGAGGATATTAATAAAGAGTTTAATAAAGAGGTCACTTTATTTATAGCTAATGAGAGCGAAAAACAAGCTGATCTAATTACAGAAACAAATGAAAAAGAAATTAATAAAGCTGTAAGTTTTGGACTTGCTGCATTTGGTGCTTTAATGCTCAACAAAGAAAAAGAAAGAAACAAATTGATTGATCAACTAGCAAGATCAGATGACAATAGCGAAAGATTAAAACTGGAAAGAAGAATTAGAATCGCTGATAATGCTATTACTGATTTAAACAAAAACAAATCAATTATAGTAGCAGAAAACTTACGCAAAAAAATTAAAGATGATGCAGTTGCAAGAAGTGAATTAATATCTTTTCAAAATGTAGGGCTTGCGGAGGCGTGGTCAAGAGAAAAAGAAGCTGAGATAATTAATAATGCTGAACTTATCTCATCAACTGGCAAGTTGATCTCAACGCAAAAAAAATGGAATGCAACACTAGACTCAAAAACAAGAACAGCTCATAGGGCAGCAGATGGTCAAATTATTCCTATACAAGATAATTTTATTGTTGATGGTGAAAGCTTAAAGTTCCCTAGAGATCCAGCAGGAAGCTCAAAAAACATAATCAATTGCAGATGTTTAGTTACATATACAATTAATTAAGCTTTGCTTTTCATTTCTTCGTATGAATTTAAAACCATATCTTGAGTGATAATATTGTTTGGGTCAGTTCCTTTTAATCTTACTAGTAAATTTTGCATTTCAATCTCTTTCATTAAAGCATATCTTATTGTTTTCGGAACTCCGTGATATTTCCAAGCGCCGTAAGATCTAGACCCAACACCATTATTAACACAAAAAGCGCCGATCTTTCCGTCGCAAACTTTTGTTGTTTTAAGAACATGTTTAAAAAACTCAAACTCTCTTAAATAATTAATAATTTTTTCATTCATTTCTAATGATATAAAATTTATTAAAAATATTGCCATATTTTATCACAATTTTCAACTTTTAATTGAATTAGTTTAGAGTATTATTGATTATAAAAAAAACTTTATGGCTATTGATAAAAAACCACCTAAAGCAGCTCAAACCAACGCAAAAAGAGGATTAGAGCTTAGAAAAAAATATAATAGGGGCGGTTTATCATCTGCTGAGGCTAGATCAGAAGGCATAAGAAGCGGAGTTGATTCTGCGAAGTCTATATCAAAGGGGGAAAATCTTTCTGATGATTTAATAAAGGCGATGGCAAGATTTAATAGATTTAGAAACGATTACAAACCTGAGAAAAGAGAGTCGGACGGAGGGCAAACATCTGGCACTATTGCTTGGTTGCTTTGGGGAGGTACGGAGGGCGTTGATTGGGCTTTAAGAAAGTCAAAAGAAATTGATGATCAAAAAACTATAAAGATTGATGACTTTATCGAAGAGAAAGTCTCTGACAAGGTTAAAGAGGAGTTGAAGAACAAAGTAAAAGACCATAATGAAGAGGTTGGGGATGTAGCTTCAAAAAGAACAAATTTAAATACACTTGAGAAAGTTTTTGATAGAGGCGTTGGTGCTTTTAATACAAACCCTTCAAGCGTAAGGCCTAGCGTGTCAAGTCCTGAGCAGTGGGCGATGGCTAGAGTAAATTCTTTTTTATATGCCCTTAAAAATGGCAGATATAGAAGCGGAAAGCATGACACTGATTTATTACCAAAAGGCCATACTATGAACACAACAGAAAAAAATAATAATATGAACAAAGAATACAAATCATTTTACTTTGAGGTTAAAGATTACAACGAAGACAAAGAGTATTTTTATTTTAAAGGTTACGCCTCAACATTCGGAAATATTGACTTAGGAAATGATGTAATTGAAAAGGGAGCTTTTCAAGATACCTTGCAAAAAAACAAATTTAAAATTTTATGGCAGCATAAAATGAGCGAGCCAATAGGAATGCCTATCAAAGCACATGAAGATGAGAAAGGCTTGTATATTGAGGCTAGACTTCCAAAAGATGATGATTTCGTAAAAGGTCGGGTAATTCCACAAATGAAATGCGGTTCTATTGACAGCATGTCAATCGGCTACATGGTTAATGAAGATGAATACGAAGGCAAAATTAGAAGGATTAAATCAGTTAATTTATTTGAAGTATCTCTTGTTTCAATGCCGATGAATCCTTTGGCAGTAGTTGAGGCCTTCAAATCTAGAGACATAACAAAATATTTGCCAGAAAACAACAAAGAAGAAGCAGAAGTAATTTTAAAAGATTGCTTTGCTAAAATGGCAAATGATTTTGTTGAAAGCGAAGAGCAAAAAGAAAATATTGAAATAAAGTCTGTGCAAGAAATTACTTGCATGAAGGATATCGAGACAATCCTTAAAGTAAAATGTGAATTTTCTCAAAAAGAAAGAAAATCATTTATTTCAAAAATTAAGGATTTTTCTAAACAGCGCGATGTTGTTAATGAAGTTAAAGAATTACGTGATGTAATTCGTGGTCAGGAGGTGACCTTAACACTCAACAATTTTATTAACGATTTAAAAAATTTATAACATGACTGAAATCAACATGAATGAAATCAATTCAGCTCTAAAAGAAATTAGATCTGAATTTGAAAAGAAAAGTGTTAATCAAGAAAAAGTAGCTAAATTAGAAGCTATACTTGAAAAACAAGAAGATGCTAATCAAGAATTAGTAAAAAAAATCAATGAAGAAAAAGCTTTTAGAGAAGATTTAGAAGCTAAATACAATGACATTGAAGCTGAACTCAAAAGAGGTTCTTTAGTTGGCGAGAAAAAAGAAGAAGCTAGCAAAGAATTAAAATCTTTTGAAAAATTCCTATCCTTAGGAGAAAAAGAATATTCAAGAGCTTTAGAAGAAAAAACATTAAGAACTGATAATTCTACAAACGGTGGATACTTAGCTCCTGCTGAATATGTAAACGAAATCATTAAAGATATTACTGAAATCTCACCAGTTAGACAAGTTGCAAGAGTAATTAGAACTAGCGCAAAAGAAATCGAAATCCCTAAAAGAACTGGCTTGGTTTCAGGCGGATGGGTTGGCGAAATCGAAGCTGCATCTACTTCTAATTCTACTTATGGAATGGAAAAAATCTCAGTAAATAAAATGATGGTTTACTCTGACATCTCTGTTGAAATGCTTCAGGATGCAGTTTTTAATATGAGACAAGAAATTAGCTCAGATGTAGCAGAAGACTTTGCAAAGATTGAAGGAGCTGCTTTCGTTTCTGGTAATGGAGTTAAAAAACCAGAGGGTTTATTATCTAATGCAGATGTTGCAACTTATAATAGTGGAGACGCATCTGAACTAACTGCAGATTCTCTTTTTGAAATACAAGGAGAGCTAAAAGCTGGTTATGATTTAACTTATATGCTAAACAGAAAAACACTTCATCAACATGTTAGAACTTTAAAAGACAACAACGGACAATATTTGCTTCAAATGGGTCTTGGTTCTTTACCTAATACAATTGCAGGTATTCCTTATGTACTCGGTAATGATATGCCAGATGTTGCTGCAAATGCAAAACCTATAATTATCGGTGATTTTAGAAAAGCATATTACATTGTTGATTCAACTGACGTTACCGTTCTTGAAGACCCTTACACTCAAGGGATAAATGGCGTTAGAAGATTTATTTTCTACAAAAGAGTTGGTGGTCAAGTTGTACTACCTGAAGCAATTAAAATATTAAAAATTGCTGCATAACTAATTTTGGAGGCTTCGGCCTCCTTTTATTAATTTTTTTTGAGGTCATAAAATGGCAAACGTTGATTTAAAAAACAACATTAAGCAAGCAAATGCTTTTAACATACAAGCAATTGCAAGCGATACTACAACAGCAGGAAACGAAATTGATTTAGCTGGTTACGAGTCAGTAACTTTAGTTTTACAAGCTGGTGCTGTAACAGCAGGTGATGCAACTTTGTTAATTCAAGAATCTGACACATCAGGTGGAACTTTTACAGATGTTGCTGATACTGATTTAATCGGTTTAGAAGCTGATACCAAAGTTGATGCAGCTAATGCGACAACTAGAATTGGTGTTTTGTCTAAAAAACAATACATTAAAGCAAGCGTTATTACTGCAAATTCTGCAAATTTAACAGTTGGAGCTATTGCAATACTTGGAAGTGCTAGGCATAACCCTGTAGATTAAAAATAACTTTAGGAGGGCTTGCCCTCCTAATTTAACAAAAATAAAACTATGAAAATTGAAGTTACAAAAGATATAAAAGCAGCATGCGAGAAGGGCATTTTAATAAAAGAATATAAGGCAGGAAATGTATATGATATTTATGAAGATCTTGCTGATGTTTTTTTAAAAGAAGGTTGGGGAGTAAGTCCAGAAAATACTAAAAAAATAGAAAAGACGAAGATAGACGATACAAAAGCAAAAGCAAAAGCTGATGATGCAGCAAAAAGAAAAGCTATATTAGATGCTAAAATTGAAAATAAAGCTGTAAAAAAAACACCTGAAAACAAGACAAAAGGTAAATAATAACAATGGCAAAATCAAGTCAATTTCAACCCTTTTTAATGAATGATCTAATATGCACTATATTAAGTGGCAACTATATCTCTGAAATAGTGGATACAAAAAGCACGTCTTTAATTGGATTGACTTTGCCAAGCAGTTTTAATGGCGACAGATTAGCTTTTCAAGTCTCTACTAATGGAACAGACTTTTTTAATTTTAAGGATAAAAACAATAATAATATCATTATTGATATAAGCAAAAACAATAGTTTTTCTTTTGGTAGAGATGATTTTTTAGCGTGGAATTATATAAAAATTATTTCTGATAAAGAGCAAAACTCAGATATAAATATAACATTACAAACAAGAGCAGGGGGTTAAATGGCTGAGACATTATTAAATAATAATAGCTTTAAATTTAAAGACAGTCCAAATTTAGACGCTTTTGGTAGATTAAGAGTTTCAAATCCTCACACGGAGTTTGAAAATCAATTACAATATAGCAAAGATACGTGGTCGGTTGATAATTATGGAACTTGGGAAGAGTCTTTAACTGGAACAGCTAGCTCTATTCATTTACCTTATGACTCAAGCGTTCAAATGAACGTCGGAACTGCTAGCGGAGATCAAATAATCAGACAACAACACGTTTATAATAGATATCAACCTGGAAAATCCCTTTTGATAAAAATGACTGGAAAGTTAGCTGCAAAAGAAAATGTTGTTTCTAGGATGGGTTATTTTGATGATAACAATGGAATATATTTTGAGCAAGAAGGAGCAAAGTCAACTAGTAATTTAAAGTTAGTATTAAGAAAAAGACAAAATGCTGGTCTTTTAGAAGAAGACGTAACATTACAAGAATTTTTTAATGGTGATAGATTAGATGGTGTGTTTAGCCAATCAGGGATTATTTTAGATATAGAAAAGCCACAATTGTTTTTTATTGATTTAGAATGGCTGTCTATTGGGAGAGTAAGAGCAGGAGTTATTATTGATGGTCAATATATAGTTATGCATGAATTTAAAAATGCCAATAATATAACAGCTCCTTATATAGGTACTGCAAATTTACCTATTAGATATGAATTAAAAAACACAGCAGAAACAACAAGTGCAACTTCTATGAATCAGATATGCTCAACTGTTATTAGTGAAGGCGGTTTTAATGACCCTATATATCAAGTAAGTGTAAATAACAACAGTGCTGTTAGTGTGGACACTACTACAAGACCAGTTTTAAATGTTAGGGCAAAAGAGCTACTTAACTCAATAACTAATACAGGTTGCTCAGTACCATTAAATATATCAGTTACAGCGGCGACAAATAATATAACTTGGCATGTATATTTAAATCCTACTGTTAGTGGTGGCACTCCAAATTTTCAAAGTGCGCATAGCACAAGCATAATAGAGTATGACTACGCACAAACGGGAACTTCGGTTAGTATTAGTGGAGGATTGCCAGTTTTAAGTGGTGTGGCAACGACAGGAGCTGGCAACAAAGAGGGGTCAGTAGTCAGTGATGCGGTCAGAACGTCTATAAAACTAGGTAGATCATATTTTAATAGCTCAGAATACGATTTATTAACTATAGCAGCAAAGGCTGACACTGGAACGGCCGATGTAAGAGCAAATTTATTATTAGGTGAATATAAATAGGTTGAATTATGGCAAACACTGCAAAACAAATTTTTACAAATCAAACAACAAATGGGAATAGTGATATTTTTGGTACAAATGGCAAGACTTACGTTAAAATAAGCGGAAATTTTGATGGTGCTACTATAGACTTTCAGAGTAAAACTAATAATAGCAATGACGATTTTACAAGCACAGGCGACACAGCTATTTCTGCCTCTGAACAAATAGCAGTTAGTTACTCGCCAGGAATAACTTATAGACTAACCCTAACAGGAGCAGGTGCAAATACTAATATTAATGCGTTTGTTACGACTTAGCTATGGCAATATTAGAAAAGGGAGTCACAGGTCAGATCGGAGTAGCAGTTAATGAAGTTACTTTTTCTAACCAATCAGAAATTACAGTTGTTCACAACTTGAATAAAACTTTAATGATACAAGTTTTAAATTCAGGTGGTGAATATATAACCTCAGGAGTAGATATTGATGTTGTCTCTAGTAATGAATTTAGGGTTTCGTCAACAAGTGCTTTTAGCGGGACTGTAATATATTTTTAATTTTTAATCAGAGGCTTTTATGGCAAATTCAAAACAATTTTATAGATCGATAGATCTACAAAAAAATGAGATACAAAACGCAGTAGCTCACAATTTAGCATCATCTCCTAGCAACCCAGTTGAAGGTCAGTTTTATTATAACACTACCGACAATAAACTATATTATTATGATGGTTCTTCTTTCGAAAGTTTTGCAGGTGATATTACAAGCATTGCAGACAATGGTAACGGAACAATTAATGTAACATCTGGTTCAGAAGGAAACGTTACTTTAGAAGTAAATATTGCTAATATTATTAATGACAGCTCATCAACTTCAAGCAACTTATGGTCTGCAAGTAAGATTATATCTTACACGCAAACAGCAACCGAAGGACTAAATGTTAAATTAGCAGTTGCAGCAGCTACAACTACAGCACTTTCGGCTTGTACTTATGACAACGGAACATCTGGAGTTGGCGCAACTTTAACAGGAGACGCAAACGGGGCTTTAGGTTCAATTGACGGAGTAACTTTAGTTGCAGATGATAGAGTATTGATACAAGATCAAGCTGACGCAGCAGAAAATGGTATTTATGTTGTTACAACCGTTGGTGACGCATCAAACGCTTTCGTATTAACAAGAGCAGCAGATTTTGATACTACAAATGAGATTAAGGCCAACTCTTTTTGTTTTGTTGAAGCTGGTAATACTTACGCTGATATAGGTCTTGTTTTAGCAAGTGGCGATTCTCCTACAGTAGGAACTACTGATCTTGTATTTACACAATTTACAGGAGCAGGAGCTTTTTCGGCAGGTGATGGACTTTCACAATCTGGAAATGCAATTAATGTAAATGTTGATAATAGTTCAATTGAGATCAATTCTGACTCTTTAAGACTAAAAGATGCTGGTATTACAACAGCAAAAATTGCTGATTCACAGGTAACAACAGCTAAATTGGCTGACGATGCTATAACTACAGCTAAAATTTTAGACTCAAATGTAACAACTGCAAAAGTTGCAGATAGCGCAATTACTACAACAAAAATTGCTGACTCAAATGTAACAACTGCAAAGTTAGCAGCTGATGCTGTAACTAACGCAAAAGTTGCTGACGACGCAATAGCAACGTCTAATATTATAGATGCTAATATTACCACTGCAAAAATTGCCGATGCTAATATTACTACAGCAAAGATTGCTGATGATAATGTAACTAATGCAAAATTGGCAGATGATGCAGTAACCACAGCAAAGATTGTCGATAGTAATGTAACTACAGCAAAGATTGCTGATGCTAATATTACTAACTCAAAGCTTGCGAGTGATTCAGTTTCAACTATTAAAATTGTTGATGCTAATATCACAACTGCAAAAATTGCTGATAATGCAGTGACAGCGGATAAACTAGGCAATAAATACGCTGCTGCTTTTGCTTCTAGTGACTTTTCATCTGGTGATTTAACTATTGCAGCTGCAACTCATGGAGTTGGCGCAACAGAAGATTTGGTTGTTACTGTAAAAGATGGAAATGGCGATGATGTCACAAGCGGTGTTGAAGTTTCAATTGCTTCATCTGGTAATATTACGGTTTCAGTAAATACAGGATTAGAATTTTCTGGTCGAATTATTGTTAGAAACTAATTAATAAAAAAAAGGGGGGGTACAAATCGTCACCCTCCTTTTAATAATATAAGATTGTTATTATGGCTACCTCAAAAAAAGAATTTAGAAGTGTAAATTTACAAGGTAATGAGATTCAGGATGTTGTAATTGAAAATCTTTCTAGTGACCCAAGTGGCTCAAGTAGCGGTCGCTTATATTATAATACAACAGACAATAAATTAAAATTTTATAATGGCACTAGCTTTGCGGAAGTTGGCTCTGGTGGTTCTGGTGTTTCGGTTAGTTCAGCGAGTTTTAATACTAGTAATGGAGTATTGACTCTGACAATGAGTGATAGCTCAACTGTAACAGTTGATTTAGATAATAGATATTTGTTAAATTTAGAAGCTGATACAACGCCAGTATTAGGTGGAAATTTAGATGCTAATAATAAAAAAATAGAATCAATAGATTTATTAAATTTAAGAAGCACGCCAACTAATAGTTTAACGAATATAGGAGATATAAATTACAATACATCTTATGATACTTTAGAAATAAAAAATGATATTGGAGAAATATTACTAGGACAGACTACTGAAATACATGTAACAAACCAAACAGGGGGGGCTTTATCTAGTGGGGTTGCAGTTTATAAATCTGGAGTAGTAAGCGGTAAAATATCTATAGGTTACATGCTAGCAGATGGAACTATTGCAGCAAAAGATTATTTAGGTATTACAACAGAATCTATTGCAAAATCGGGAGATGGGAAAGTTATAAGATTTGGTAGATTAGATAATTTTGACACTAGTAGTTATTCTGTAAATGATACTTTATATTTAAGTTCTAGCAGTTATGGCGGATTTACAACTACACAGCCAACAGGTTCAAATGTAGCTATAGCGACGGCTACAGTTTTAACGAGTGCAACTAGTGGCTCTATTTGGGTAAATGCGAATAATATAGACTTAAATGTAAGTGGCGGTGGAAGTGGTGAGGCAAATGTACAAGTTGACTGGACAGAAACGGATACTAATTCAGATGCGTTTATTTTAAATAAACCAACACTAGCAGCTTCAGCAACGACAGATACAACTAATGCAAGCAATATAAGTAGTGGAACTTTAAACGCTCTACGCTTGCCTTCTGCTATTGACGCAACAAAAATTGCAAATGGTAGTATTAGTAATGCAGAGTTTCAATATTTGAATGGCGTAAATAGCGATATTCAACCACAACTAAACACTAAAATGGGATCTCTTGTGGATGACACAAACCCTTATTTGGGAGGCAATCTGAATTGTGATGGATACGAGATAATTCATCCAGCATTGATTGACTGGGATACTAATAACCCAAGCCCTATTACAGGACTTGGTGAAATGTCATATGACACTAGTTATGACACTTTAAGGCTTTATAATGACACTGGCAAAATACATTATATAGGGCAAAATCAAGATATCGTTTTAAATTCAAGCACAGCGGTTACAGTAGGTCAATGTGTTTCATTAAATGGCGTAACAGTATCAGGTATTGCGCAATATGAGAAGTTTATTGCGGATGGTACAAAAAATGCAAAAGATTTTGTAGGTTTAGCAATTACGACAATAGGTAGTGGCAATGGCAAGATATTAAGGTATGGTTATCTTTCTGGCGTTAATACAAGCTCTTTTTCAGTAGGTGATAAGTTATATCCTTCTACTTCTTCAGCAGGTAATTTGACAAACACGCAGCCAACAGGTTCAAATGTTGCTTTATGTGTTGCAACGGTTGTTACAAGTGCAACCAGTGGAACTATACTTGTACACGCTAATAATATAGATTTAAATGCAAATGGAATAGTTGATTCAACATTAAGTACAACATCGACTAATCCAGTAGAAAATCAAGCTGTTACTAATGAAATAAACACAAAACAAGATACAATAACTGGTTCAACTGATATAACACTCAATCAACTAACAACAAATTCAAATATTATAGTCAAAGAAGATCAGGACATGTCTATAATTTTGGGTCGCTTACGCATAGACTCACGATTTAGCGATACTTGGAATTTAAGCCATTATGATTTACCAAGCAATTCACAATATCAATTTAGTGGAAATTTAAACACTTTGTTTTTAAATGGGGCGTTATATGTACGATTACAAGCTGGGGGAAACACTATTGCAAGTGTTGTAAGTAATGGAATTGAATTTCAATCAGGTAATAATTATTATTTACGGAATAACGCAAATTTATTTTATGGCTCTAATACTAATGATCAAACGCCAAGTGCTACAGCCACCTCTTATTATGCAGTTTTTGGTAATAATACAGTGACTAATTCTGATATATATAGTTACACAACCCCAACATCTTCTAGTAACACAGGTATTAAACTTTTAAAAGCTGGAAAATACAAGGTTTCATATACGCTTAATTGGAATAATAACCTTTATGATAACAGAATAAATTTTTTTAGCAGATTATTTAAACATTCAAGTGCAATAACGCCAACAGAGACAGAATTGGAAGGGACAAGAAGTTTTTGTTATTCCAGAGATGACAATTTTGCAAAATACTCAACAACAACATGTGTAACTGTTATCGATGTTGCGGCTAACGAATATATAAAATGTAAAACTCAAGTTGCAAAAAATGATAATACTTTTGATGATAATTTTGATGGGATTGTATATCATCAAAATAGTTCAATAGTAGTAGAATATTTAGGTGGTTTTTAATTAAAAGATAATTTAATATACATATAAAAAAAACTTTTTAAGAGACAAATATGAGTTTAGAAAAAAATTTAAATAGTGTAGAATTAAAAGAATTATATGCTAATGTTTTAGAAGCTGGTGCTAATTATGATAATTTAGACACTACTTTTGCAGAATTAAAAGAATCGATAAAGCTTAAATTAAAAAATAGAATTGAATATTTAAAAGCCAATATGGAATATGAAGAGCAAGCAAGCGATGAAGAAAAAGCTTTAATAAATGCTTGGTATGCTGCTGCGACAGAATAATTGATTAAAATAACAAATTAACTAAGCTATAAAACTATGTTTAGCATTAACAATATAGATTATAAAATAGCTCCTGTTAATTATATTCTTAGTGTAGATTCAAGCGTTGAGCCTATAACTTTAGATTATGTAAAAGATTATTTGCGTATTTCTAGTGCAGATGATGACACTTTACTAGGCGATTTGATAACTACTGCCCGAAATTACGGTGAAAAATATATTGGTAGAGATTTTATAAACAAAACTTATGTTTGTTATTTAGATTGCTTTCCTAACAGCTTTCATTCAATAGAGCTTAGAAAGTCAAAGCTTCAGTCAATTTCTTCAATAGAGTATTATAAAGACGATGTTTTAACAGATGTTGATAGTTCAATTTATTATTTTACTGATGAAAGCGAATATTCAACAATCA
>Ga0208019_1000475_pt1 | contig 21585 bp, 5 predicted proteins | sample CB_VirMetaG_5_FD_184540 | JGI IMG/M metagenome (GOLD analysis project Ga0208019, IMG submission 184540) | Freshwater to marine saline gradient viral communities from Chesapeake Bay - CB_1508_1D Viral MetaG (SPAdes) (version 4) | ecosystem: Environmental > Aquatic > Marine > Coastal | place: USA...
TATCACCTGTAGGGCCATCCATCATGAATAATGTTTGATCTCTACCATTATCAGCTGATAACGAATCAGCCTGCATCCACATACCAACTGTGAATGAACTTAATGAACTATAACCACTTAATGCACTGTAATCAGCAACAATATTACTATCGACTTCATAATACGATGATAATGTATCCGCATTTGAATAAGTAACAAATGTACCAAATGCTTTAGTAGGTGCAGTGAAGTTACTTGTATATCTTGCAATACCTTTTGTAATTCTAACTTCATCTATATAACCAACAAATTGCTCAACAGTAAAATTACCACCTACAGCAAAAGTATTAACTGATAAATTATTAGAACTAGTTATGGTGGTACCATACTGAACACCATCCTTAAACAATCTAAATACATTACTACTATCTCTTGTTACAGCTAAATGAGTCCAGGTATTATTAGATACATAATTAGTAGTGGTATTTATAAACTCACCATAAGGTGTACCTCTCATGAATACAGATACTTCATTACTAGGGCCAACTCCTAATGATAATCTATCGGTAGAACCTCCGGTAGAATTTCTAGTAGTTAAAATTTGTCTCCAACCGCTACCACCACTAACATAAATCCAAGCTTCCCACGTAAATGCCCCTGTACCCATAGCTAATGAATTATCAGTGTAACTTAAATAATCACCGCTACCATCAAAATAACCGCTACTACCACCAAACTTGTATTGACTAGTACTAATTGATGTATTACCATTTACTGTTGCAGTTAGAGATGCACTACTACTATCAGTAAATGTTGTAGAACCATTAGCACCATCCATGTGCAATAACAACGAAACATTTGGATAATATTCATCTGCGTTAAATGTTGTATCATTTTCATTAGTGGTTATATCATACCAAACATTTTGATCATCACGTTCAGCTGGTGGGTAATATCTAGCAGATAAAGATTTATATTCAGCTTCTACTTCTGCTTGTGTAAACCCGCAACCTTTGTAATAATTAAATGTACCCATCGAACCACTAAATGCACCGGGGTACTGAGTAGAATGTGACATTCTACCTAATGTTAATTGATAATTATAACAAAGGTCCGTATTATTAGTAGTTGTACAAGAACCAGCTACACCGTTTAAGTAAGCTGTAACACAACCGGAACGTCTTGTAACTGCATAGTGTGACCATTCACACATTGTAAATGTAGGTGATTGTGCTGCAGAACTAAAGTTAATAATATGATTAAAATAACATTGACCGTCTGGTATTTCTAAATAAAACCAATTCCAACCTGAGATTGTTTGAGCCCATATAACAGGAGGTTGTAACCCAGCACTATTACTTGTAGGGCAAATCCAACCAGAAATTGTATAATCACCTGTACCAGGTACAAAATCTGAATTGTTAGGAAAGTTTATACATTGATTTGAACTTGTATAACAAAATACACCACCACATGTAGTAGCACAATAAGCAGGGCCGCATGATGAAATGGTACCATTATTACCACAGAAAGTTAAATCCGTAACTGTAGTTCCTGTACCAGAATAAGATTTACCACATAAGAAATCAGCTTGTACAGATGAACAGCATGTTCTAGCATAATTAGACGTATTACTTCTAGTTACTGTAGGTGTTTGGGTAGCTAAGTAGTAACAAGCACTATTTACACTTGCTGCATCTTGATTAGCAATCAACCCTGCTGTTTGACCTCTTGTAGCTGTTTGTGTTGGTGTTTGTGTAGATGTTCTTGTCTGTGTCGGGGTTTGTGTAGATGTTCTTGTATAGGTAGGTGTTTGAGTGGTTGTTCTTGTTTGTGTTGATGTATTAGTTGCTGTTACCGTAGGTGTTGGTGTTTGAGTTCTTGTAGATGTATTAGTAATAGTAGGTGTTGGTGTACTAGTTTGTGTACTTGTTTGGGTTCTTGTTCTTGTATTAGTTGGTGTGTTGGTAGATGTTCTTGTATTAGTTGGTGTGTTGGTAGATGTTCTCGTTTGTGTAGGTGTTTGAGTAGATGTTCTTGTGTTAGTTGGTGTTCTTGTAGATGTAGGGGTTGGTGTTAATGCAGGTAACTTAAATCTACGGAATGTAGATTTGTAGTTTTGCTGAATGTTATAAGTTGTTAATGCATCATTATACATCTTAAACATTGCATATTTGCCTGTTAATCTACCTGATGTTTGATCATAACCACCTAAACGAGGCCTGAAGTTTGTTGTAAGACTCTCAGGTGTGTAAGATGATAAAAGAGATACTGAAGTTTCTTCATAACCATCAACTACAAGTTTTAGATTACCAAGTTGGGTTGTTGCACCAGATATAGGAAATAGACTTGTTGGTGCAGTAAAGTTACTTGTATATCTAGCAACCCCTTTTGTTACTCTTACATCACTTATGTAACCGGTAAACTGTTCAACTGTAAAATTACCACCTACTGCAAAAGTATTTACAGAAAAATTATTAGAATTAGTAGCAGTTGTACCATACTGAACACCATCCTTAAACAACCTAAATACATTACTACTATCTCTTGTTATAGCTAAGTGAGTCCATGTATTATTGGGTATGTAATTAGCAGTTGTACCGATAATAGTAAGATTACTAAATACAGACACCTCATTGACATTTCCAATACCCAATGACAATCTAGTAGCATCTTGACCAGTAGAATTTCTAGTAGATAAAATTTGTCTCCATCCGCTTCCTCCACTAACATAAATCCAAGCTTCCCAAGTAAACTCCCCTGTACCCATAGCTAATGAATTATCTGTAGCACTTAAATAATCACCGCTACCATCAAAATAAGCACTACTACCACCAAATTTATATTGAGAAGTGCTTATTTGGGTATTACCATTAACTGTTATTGTTTGATTATTATTAGACTGATCAGTTATACTTGTCGAACCATTTGTACCGGTTAATGGTAATAATAAGCTAACATTATTAATATATTGATCAGAGTATATAGTTTCTTCTATTGATGCATAAACTTGATGCCATTCACCATCAGCAATATTAGTTGTACCATTAGCACTTAAACCACCTGATGTTGAATATGCTTGTAAAGTACCTGAATTGGAATCAATTCTTAATTGGAACTGATTAGCATCATCTCCGGAAGGACCATCTAACATAAACAATGTTTGATCTCTTCCATTATCAGCTGATAATGAATCAGCTTGCATCCACATACCTACTGTAAATGAATTTAAGTCACTATCACCAGCTAAGTAATTGTTATCAAATATTACATCATCAACGCTATAGTATGAAGATAATCCATCAGCGTTTGAATATGTAGCATTATTAGTACCATTATTATTAGGAAACGATGATGTAGGAACATCAAAGTCACTGGTGTATCTAGCATAATCATTAGTTACTCTTAGTTCAGATAAATAACCATCTAAAAATCCTCCTTGATTAGTTTCATTACCAATATAAGTACTACCGCCTGTATTAAGACTATAAGCTGAAAGCGATGTACTAGCAATTTGAGTTCCATTTACAAATAGATACCCTGTTCCACTACTTCTTGTAAAAGCAATATGATACCACTGACCTGTGGTCATACCATGTGTACCTGATATTCTCACGGTGTCATTAAAATGAAACATTAATAAAGTTGAGCCTATAACTAAACCCGCACCATTGGGTGAACTAGGATCACTAGAAGTAATTACAACGAAATGATTTGCCCATTGAGAAGGCCAACTATTAGTACTAGGCATACTATTTAAATATACCCAGGTTTCTATAGTAATATCACCTGTACCTACTGAAGAATATATGTTACCACTCTTATATAAACCGTTACTTGAACTTCTAACAAAGTTACCACTACTACCGCCAAACTTATATTGACTGGTGGTAGTAGACATACTTCCTAAAGTACTGTATGTATTATTAGCACTACTACTATCAGTAAACGTTGTACCACCATCTGCACCGTCCATGTGCATTAACAACGACACATTTGGATAATATTGATCAGTACCGAATACTAAATCATTATTATATTCAGATAAATCAGCCCAAGTATTTTCTCCTGGATAATACCCTTGTGAAGCTGTTCTTGTTACTGTAGCTGTTTGTGTTACAGCAGGAGCACCTATTCCAAATCTTGATTTGTTTTGATTATAATCAGTATGGATAGCGTTTAAGTTTGCTGTATTATATACTTTAACGATAGCAATATCACCATCTAATATATGACCAAAATCTGGATTTGAACCATAATAAATTTCAGTTGAACCTAAACTCATATAATCAACATTAGTATACCCTAATGTACCGGATGTTGAATTAGAATCAACTAAATTACCATTAACGTACAAATAACCCATATTATTACTTGAGTCATAAACCCCTGCAATTTGATACCACGTATCGGTACTTAAATTACCTCCTGATATATCTGTATCCCCAGTAAGATTTTGTAATCTAAAATTAATATTATTGGTATTAGCTTGTAAATTTAAATTCCAACCATATGCACCACTCGAAGGATAATTAGCTGGGTACCAACTATTATCTATTATTCTTGCCCAACCAGATGCTATATCACTACCAAATGAATTAATTTTTACCCAAACAATGGCAGTAAAAGACGATGTAAATTTAAAAGGTGTTGAGTCAAATCTTACTGTAGTGTTTGTCTTATTAAATTCATAAGCTTTAGGTGGAGTGGCGTTTAATGTAGTGTTAGTTATAAATCCGCTATAATTATTATTAGTAATATCACCAACACCTGCGCTTGGATAAAATTCTCTAGATTGTGGTGTGAAGCTACTTGTGTATCTAGCAACTCCTTTAGTAATTCTAAATTCATCCATGTAACCGCTATAGTAATTAGACTTTGTTTGTCTTACACCAATATAAACGTTACTGCCTTGATCTGATCTAATATCTTTAGTTAGTGTTGATGAACCGGATTCGGTACCGTTAATATATATTTTTAAAGAACCGGTGCCGTCATCATATGAAACTGAAAAATGTTGCCATTGATTAGCAGAAAGTGATGAACTTGATGTGTCCGTACTACCTTTTGTTCCATCTGTAAATGTATATGAAAAACGTAAAAACCCACCAACTTTAGTATATAATGCCCATGTTACGTCAGTGCTATCACCATCTTTACTAATTATATTTGTGTCACTAGAAAGATCAGTTGGATATACCCAAGCTTCTAAAGTAAAACTACTACCAGAAAAATCAAATGCATCGTTGTTTGGAACTGTTAAATAATCTCCATTACCATCAAAATAACCACTACTACCTCCGAACTTAAATTCATCGGTACTTATAGATGCATTTCCATTTGCTGATACTGTTCTACTTGCACTGCTACTATCAGTAAATGTAGTAGAACCATCAGTCCCGTTCATATGTAATAGTAACCCTACGTTATTGTAATATGTATCCGAAAGGTCTCCGGTAGTGGTTTGATTAGCAGCATCGTAATATGCAACTAAACTACTTTGTAATTGAGAAGTACCTGTTTGTGTTGGTGTTTGAGTAGCTGTAGGTGTTGGTGTTACTAATAAAGCGCTTCTTGGATCTGCTGCATCTTGATTAGCAATTAATCCGCAAGTAATACCAATTGTACCTGTTTGGGTAGGTGTTTGTGTAGTTGTTCTTGTTTGTGTTGGTGTAGCTGATCTTGTTGTTGTAGGTGTTTGTGATCTTGTTTGTGTTGGTGTGCTAGATGCACCTGGTGTACATGTTCTAGTGTTAGTAGCTGTTTTTGTTTGAGTTGGGGTATCTGTTCTAGTTTGTGTTCTTGTTCTTGTATTAGTTGGTGTTCTTGTTCTTGTACTTGTGCATGTATATGTTGGTGTTGCTGTTGATGTTCTTGTTTGTGTTGATGTTCTTGTATTAGTAGGTGTTTGTGTACATGTTCTAGTCTGGGTAGGTGTTCTAGATTGAGTTGCTGTTTGTGTTCTCGTTCTTGTCTGTGTAGATGTTCTTGTTGGCGTTACTGCTGCTGTACCTGTTGCTGTTTGTGTAGATGTTCTTGTATATGTTGGTGTGTTAGTAGATGTTCTTGTTGGTGTTTTTGTTCTAGTAGCTGTTGCTGTAGGTGTTTGTGTACCTGTTCTGGTTTGTGTTTTTGTAGCTGTCTGGGTAGCAGTTTGTGTAGATGTTCTTGTTGATGTCGGTGTTTGCGTTCCGGTCTGAGTAGGTGTTTGGGTTCTTGTTTGTGTAGATGTTCTTGTCTGTGTTCTGGTTTGTGTTGGTGTACCGGTGCTTTCAGGCGTTTGTGTTCTTGTATTAGTTGGTGTAGATGTTTGGGTAGGTGTTTTAGTAGCTGTTTGAGTAGGTGTTTGTGATCTTGTTCTTGTATTGGTAGCTGTTTGTGTTCTTGTCTGAGTAGATGTACTTGTTTGGGTAGACGTTTTAGTTACTGTCTGGGTAGGTGTTTGAGTTTGTGTAGCTGTTTGGGTTGGTGTTCTTGTTCTCGTTCTTGTCTGGGTAGGTGTATTTGTTTGTGATCTTGTTCTTGTAGCAGTTGGTGTTGGTGTTTGAGTAGCTGTCTGAGTTGCTGTCTGTGTTGGTGTATGTGTTTGTGATGCTGTTCTTGTTTGTGTAGGTGTTTGAGTTGTTGTACCTGTTTGTGTTGGAGTCTGAGATCTTGTTGGTGTTTGCGTTCTTGTTCTTGTTCTAGTAGATGTTCTTGTCTGCGTAGATGTTCTTGTCTGTGTTTTTGTTTGAGTAGCTGTCTGTGTATTAGATGGTGTTCTTGTTCTTGTTCTAGTAGGTGTAGATGTTTGTGTTGATGTCTGCGTAGATGTTTGTGTAGGTGTTTGAGTTGAAGTAGCTGTTTGAGTAGCTGTTCTTGTCTGGGTTCTTGTTCTTGTTTGTGTAGGTGTTTGAGATCTGGTCTGGGTAGCTGTCTGCGTTCTTGTTTGAGTAGCTGTTGCAGATTGGGTTGGTGTTCTCGTTCTAGTAACATCAGATGTTGGTGTTTGGGTAGCTGTTCTTGTCTGTGTAGGTGTTTGTGTAATTGTTTGTGTAGCTGTCTGTGTTCTGGTTTGTGTAGGTGTCTGCGTTCTTGTCTGGGTTGTTGTAGGTGTTTGTGATCTTGTTTGTGTAGCTGTTCTTGTTCTTGTTTCGGTTGGTGTTCTGGTTTGTGTAGGTGTTTGTGTACCTGTCTGAGTAGCTGTTCTCGTTGGTGTAGATGTTCTTGTATTAGTAGCTGTTGATGTTTGTGTTCTTGTTCTTGTCTGTGTGGACGTTCTTGTATTTGTTTGAGTAGCTGTTCTTGTCTGGGTCGGTGTTCTGGTTTGTGTACCTGTTTGTGTAGATGTTTTTGTAGATGTAGGTGTTGGTGTTAATGGTGGTAAACTAAATCTATGACGTAACGCTGAATAACTAGATTCTATTTGATTCTCAGTTAATACACTGTTGTACACTTTTAATATAGCTAATTTACCATTAAAATAACTTGCATTAAACATTGGGTGCTTACCTACTGCAAATAATGAATGGTTACCAAAATCAGGTGAAAATGCTGTTGAATTAGAATCAACTAAATCAGCATTTAAATACAACTTACTTCCTGTTGAAGCACTATACGTGTAAGATAATTGATACCACGTACCTGTTGAAAAACTACTTTCGGTTACTTTGGAAATATTACTACCATTTTCAACCGATGCATGTAAATCACTATTTCCGTCTGATCCCATCCAAGCTAATCTAGTACCAGATGTAGCCATATCTTGAACAACTTTACCATCAAACTTATTATCAAAATTTAACCAGGCTATATAAGTTAAATCAGAATTAGCAAAATCTTTGAGTATAGAATTTGATGCGTACATGTAATCACTAGTACCATTAAAATCAAAATACTTTATACCAGAAGAATTAAAAGTAGGTCCACTTATAGTAAGATCATAGTTGTTAACTAAATCATAAAGTGTACTACCACTTAAAGGGTAACTACTACTATTATCTGCATCAAAATACGCTTCAAGATTTGTTTGAATTGCAGATGTTGCTGTGTGTGTTGGTGTTTGAGTAGCTGTTCTAGTGTTAGTAGCTGTTCTGGTTTGTGTTCTTGTCTGAGTAGGTGTTTGAGTAGCAGTTCTGGATTGGGTTGGTGTTATAGCTCTTGTTTGGGTAGCTGTCTGTGATGCTGTTCTAGTAGCTGTAGGTGTTCTTGTTGATGTACTAGTAGCTGTTTGAGTATTTGTTCTTGTTTGTGTTTTTGTTTGTGTAGCTGTTTGTGTTCTAGATTGTGTGGCTGTTTGTGTTGATGTTCTTGTCTGTGTTGGTGTTTGAGTGGATGTTTGTGTAGGTGTTTGAGTTGAAGTTCTAGTTGCTGTAGCTGCTGGCGTACCGGTTTGTGTATTTGTTGGTGTTTGTGTTCTGGTTTGTGTAGCTGTTTGTGTTCTGGTTCTGGTATTTGTTGGTGTTTGGGTTCTGGTTTGTGTAGCTGTTTGAGTAGCTGTTCTTGTAGAAGTAGCTGTTCTGGTAGCAGTTCCGGTAGCTGTTTGAGTATTTGTTCTTGTTTGTGTTCTGGTTTGTGTAGCTGTTTGAGTAGCTGTTCTTGTCTGTGTTGGTGTTTGAGTTGATGTTGATGTGCTTGTAACTGTAGCTGTTCTGGTTTGTGTAGGGGTTTGTGTTCTTGTTTGTGTTGATGTCTGTGTAGGTGTTTGTGTTTGAGTAGCTGTTCTTGTACTCGTTGCTGTTTGTGATCTTGTAGCTGTTTGTGTTCTCGTTCTTGTCTGCGTTGGTGTATTTGACCTAGTAGGTGTCTGTGTAGGTGTTTGAGTTTGAGTAGCTGTTCTGGTTTGGGTAGCAGTTTGGGTAGCAGATTGAGTTGCAGTTTGGGTTTGAGTAGCTGTTCTGGTTTGGGTTCTTGTACGGGTTTGTGTAGGTGTTTGAGTAATTGATTTAGTACGGGTTTGTGTACTTGTTCTTGTTTGAGTAGCAGTTTGTGTTGGTGTTTGGGTTGTTGTCTGTGTAGCTGTTTGGGTAGGTGTTGGAGACTGGGTAGGTGTTCTTGTTTGAGTAACACCTGGTGTATCTGTACTAGTAGGTGTTCTTGTTTGTGAAGCTGTTTGGGTTCTTGTTCTAGTAGATGTATGGGTTTGTGTAGATGTTCTTGTTTGAGTCGGGGTTTGTGTTCTTGTTCTAGTAGATGTTAAAGTAGCTGTTTGAGTTGGTGTTCTTGTTGATGTTGATGTTTGAGTAGATGTTATGGTTTGTGTAGGTGTTTGGGTTCTCGTTGGTGTTTGTGTTCTTGTACGAGTTTGGGTTGGTGTTTGGGTTTGTGTAGCTGTTCTTGTCTGGGTGTGAGTCTGAGTAGATGTTCTTGTTTGAGTAGATGTTTGGGTTGGTGTACTAGTACTTGTAACCGTTTGCGTTGATGTTCTCGTTTGAGTAGCTGTTGGTGTTTGGGTAGCAGTCTTGGTCTTGGTAGCTGTTTGAGTAGCTGTTTTAGTATTAGTAGCTGTCTGTGTAGACGTTTTTGTCTGAGTAGCTGTTCTCGTTTTTGTAGGGGTAGCTGTTTGGGTTGGTGTTTGAGTACTTGTTTTGGTTGCTGTTGGTGTAGCTGTTTCAGTAGCTGTTCTAGTTGCTGTTGGTGTTTGTGTTCTTGTCTGTGTGGCTGTTTGAGTAGCTGTATTGGTTGCTGTCTGTGTAGATGTTCTTGTTTGAGTAGCAGTCTTTGTTACTGATGCAGTTCTAGTTTGAGTAGCTGTTCTAGATGCAGTAGCTGTTGGTGTTGATGTTTTGGTCTGAGTAGATGTTCTTGTTTGTGTTGCTGTTTGAGTTCTTGTTGGTGTCGTTTCAGCAGTAGCTGTATTGGTAGCTGTTTTAGTAACAGATGCTGTTCTTGTATTGGTGGGTGTTGATGTTTGAGTAGAAGTTCTTGTAGCTGTAGGTGTTTGTGTTCTTGTTTGAGTAGCTGTCTGGGTTCTTGTTTGAGTAGCTGTCTGTGTTGGTGTTTGAGTTTGTGTAGATGTTCTTGTCTGAGTAGCAGTTTGAGTAACTGTTGGTGTTTGAGTAACTGTTGAAGTTTGGGTAGCTGTTCTAGATGCTGTTTTTGTTGGTGTTTGTGTCTTAGTTCTAGATGCTGTAGCCGTATAAGTTGGTGTTCTGGTTTGAGTTGATGTTTTAGTTACAGTAGCTGTTCTGGTTTGAGTAACCGTACCTGTTTGAGTAGACGTTTTAGTTGGTGTCTGTGTTTGGGTAGATGTTCTAGTATGTGTAGGTGTTGATGTTCTAGTAGCTGTTCTTGACGCTGTAGCTGTCTGGGTTGGTGTTTTAGTAGCTGTAGATGTTACAGTTGATGTTGATGTTTGTGTTGATGTTCTTGTCTGAGTATTTGTTCTTGTTTGAGTAGCTGTTTGAGTTGGTGTTTTAGTTGGTGTAACACCTGGGGTTTGAGTTTGAGAAGCCGTTGGTGTTTGTGTTCTTGTTCTTGTTTCAGTAGCTGTTCTTGTCTTAGTAGGTGTTTGTGTAGCTGACTGAGTAGCTGTCTGAGTTACTGTTTGAGTAGCTGTTCTTGTCTGGGTTGGTGTTCTGGTTTGTGTTCTTGTTCTCGTTCTCGTTCTAGTAGCGGTAGGTGTATTTGTTCTTGTCTGTGTAGCTGTCTGAGTTGGTGTTTGAGTTGATGTTCTTGTTTGTGTAGCTGTTTGTGTGTTTGTCTGGGTAGGTGTTCTAGTAGCTGTCTGAGTTGGTGTTTGAGTTGATGTTCTTGTCTGAGTAGCTGTTCTCGTTCTCGTCCTAGTAGCGGATTGGGTTGGTGTTCTTGTTCTAGTAGCAGTATTGGTTGGCGTTCTTGTTCTTGTCTGGGTACCTGTTTGTGTTCTCGTTCTAGTAGGTGTAGGGTAAGCAGTTTGTGTAGGGGTATGGGTTTGTGTTGATGTTCTTGTCTGTGTTGACGTTCTTGTCTGGGTTGGTGTTCTAGTAATTGTTCTAGTAGCTGTTGCTGTATTAGTAGCTGTTTTGGATGGTGTAACTGTTTGTGTAGATGTTCTAGTAGCTGTATTTGTAGCTGTCTGAGTTGATGTTCTCGTTGCTGTTGCTGTTCTTGTAGGAGTTACATCAGCTGTTCTTGTCTGGGTTGGTGTTCTAGTAATTGTTCTAGTAGCTGTTCTTGTTGCTGTTTGAGTAGATGTTCTTGTTGGTGTCTGAGTAGATGTTTGTGAAGCTGTTCTGGTTGGTGTTCTTGATCTTGTAGCTGTTGGTGTTTGTGTTCTTGTTTTAGTATTAGTAGCGGTTTGTGTTACTGTTGGTGTTTGAGTTGATGTTTTAGTGTTAGTAGCTGTTCTTGTAGCTGTCTGCGTTGCGGTCTGCGTTGCGGTTTGTGTAGATGTTCTTGTCTGAGTAGCTGTCTGAGTAGCTGTTTTGGTTTGTGTAGGTGTTTGTGTTCTTGTTCTAGTAGCTGTATTAGAAGGTGTAACAGTTCTTGTCTGGGTATTTGTTCTTGTTTGAGTAGCTGTCTGAGTAGCAGTCTGTGTAGGTGTTTGTGTTCTTGTATTTGTTCTCGTTCTTGTTTGGGTAGGTGATTGTGATCTCGTTTGAGTTGGTGTTGGTGTCTGGGTCTGTGTTCTTGTTTGAGTCGGTGTTTGGGTTCTTGTTCTAGTGTTTGTAGCAGTCTGTGTTCTTGTTCTTGTTCTAGTAGTGGTTGACGTTTGAGTTTGTGTTCTTGTTTGTGTTGGTGTAACCGCTGGTGTACTGGTTTGTGTATTTGTTCTTGTTTGAGTAGCTGTTTGAGTTGGTGATTGAGTAGCTGTTTGTGTAGTTGTTTTTGTTTGTGTAGCTGTTCTCGTTGCAGTTGGTGATTGTGTTCTTGTCTGAGTAGCTGTTTGAGTTGGGGTTCTAGAAGCGGTAGATGTAACAGTAGGTGTATTAGTTGATGTAGCTGTTCTAGTCTTAGTAACTGTCTGAGTAGGTGTTTGTGTTCTAGTTTGTGTTCTTGTATTTGTTCTAGTTTGGGTAGATGTTCTAGTTTGGGTTGGTGTTCTAGTATTAGTTGCTGTTTGGGTAGGTGTTTGAGTTTGAGTTGGTGTTTGAGTTGGTGTTCTAGTCGACGTAACACCTGGTGTAGCTGTATTAGATGCTGTTCTAGTAGGGGTTCTTGTAGATGTTTGAGTTGGTGTTACTGCTGGTTCAATAACTTGTAATGGTAGAAATGTATTAGATCCTGAAATAGCTTGCTGTTTAAAGAAGGTAAGATAAGTACTACCTTGTTCAAATGTTGTAAAACCTTGCAAAAATTCAGGTAAACCAGGGGTATAAACAGCGTAGTTAGGCACAATAACCTGATCATTAGGTGTAGGCCTAAACATTTTATTTGTTTTGGTATTAGAACTTAAAACGTTAAAGACTTCGGTGGTCAAACCACTACCAGTTAATATATTAGCAGATCCAGCAGATGACCATACAAAGAATGAATAACCACTGGTCATATAAGCACCTTGATTAGCAAATGCTCCGAATGGGGGTATAAAACTAGCTGCAGTTAATGGTATAACACTTACCGCTGGCGTAAACATCTGGTAACTACTACCTGGTACGAATTCAGTGAACCCTTGCAAGAAGTCAGGTAACCCTGGTTGGTATCGTATAAACGCAGGAGAAGTGGGGTCGTCAGCGGTGTTAATAAATCTTATGTTATCACTTGACGATAAGCTCGTCGTATTAACACTAAGTCTATTTGAACCTACAAATCGTAATGTTTGACCTGAAAACGTTATTAAACCCATGGTAAATATATTTAATCACCTTGGTATATAAAAATTAACGTAAATGAATATTTCCTTCAATTAATTTAAATTCAAACGTTTCCCCTGTAGAATCTCTATATAACTTACAATCTTTATTTAAGTATTCATCGTAAGTAAAGTTAATTAATGCAATGATTTCATTATCTATGTATAAATCAGCCATATGCATTTCAACATCATTGTCACTTACTATAGGTAAAGTTAATTCATCTCCGGCTCCAGCTTGAAATGTTACTGCATTAGCTGATGCATGAGGCGCTCCTCCTGTACCTACAAGTGTGAAAGTATCGCTCATTAAGTTGTAAATGCTCTCGTTCCATCAATAAACGTGCTAGTAAATGGACCATCTCCGTTATCATAAGTTACTCTAAACGTATCTCCAACTAACCCTCCATAAGAGAATGGTACAACTGATCTAAATGTACCGTTAACTGTTATATACATAACATATGTTACGGGTTCCCCTGATAAATCTGCATCCCATTCAAATACATCACCCGCTGCTGATTGGAATGTAACACCATCAGCTGATGGATGAGGAGCACCGCCTGTTCCGGTAAGAGAATTAGTAAATGATTGAGGTGGTGTTGATGTTTGAGTAGGTGTAAATGAACGTGTTCTTGTTTGAGTAGGGGTTTGCGTTGGTGTTTGAGAATTAGTTCTTGTATTAGTTGGTGTGCTTGTTCTTGTTTGAGTAGGTGTTCTAGTAGTGGTAGGTGAATTAGTTTTGGTTCTAGTTTGTGTACGGGTTTGAGAATTTGTTCTAGTAACTGTAGGAGATTGTGATCTTGTTTGTGTAGGTGTGTTAGATCTAGTAGCTGTTTGAGTTGATGTTCTTGTTTGCGTTCTTGTTCTAGTTTGGGTAGGTGTTTGAGATCTTGTAACAGTTGCTGTATTAGTAGATGTTTGTGTCGCGGTAGGTGATGAAGTTCTTGTAGGTGTTTGTGTTGATGTTCTCGTTTGTGTTGGTGTTTGGGTACGTGTTCTTGTTTGAGTAGGTGTTTGTGTAGCAGTTTGAGTAGCTGTAGCTCCTGGTGTACCTGTTCTAGTAGCTGTTCTAGTAACCGTTGATGTCGGTGTTTGAGATCTTGTTCTTGTAGCAGTACCTGTATTAGACGGGGTTACAGTCGCGGTAGACGTTACAGTATTAGTGGCTGTTCTTGTTGTTGTTAATGTTGGTGTTGATGTTTTAGTAGGGGTTACTGTAGCGGTTTGAGAAGATGTACGCGTAGGTGTGTTGTTAGGAGTATCAGTGTTTGTTGGTGTAATTGTTCTAGTAACTGTCGGAGATGGCGTAGCCTCTTGAGTAGATGTATTAGTTTTTGTTTTTGTTTTAGTTGGTGTTTGAGTTGGGCTTGATGTTCTTGTATTAGTAACTGTTTGAGTAGGCGAAACAGATGGTGTAACTGCAGATGTACCCGTTGGTGTAGCAGATCTTGTTACTGTAGAAGTTTGAGTTGGTGTATTTTCTGGTGTTTTTGTAGGGGTAGATGTTACGTTAGCTGTACCGGTTGGAGTTTGAGTACTAGTATTAGTAGGTGTGTAAGATCTTGTAGATGTTTGAGTTTGAGTTCTACTAGCAGTTGGTGTAATCGTACTAGTTTTAGATTGAGTAAAAGTAATGGTTGCAGTAGATGTTGCCGTATAAGTAGGTGTATAAGTAGCAGTCCGTGTAGGTGTATTAGTAGCAGTTGTAGTTGGTGATGCTGCTACGGTGGCTGAATTAGTTCTAGTATACGTAGGCGAAGGGGTAGAAGTTGCTGATTTAGTAATTGTTGTTGTGACTGTAACAGTTGCGTTAGGTGTTAATGTAGAAGTAGGTGTATAAGATATGGTGCTAGTTGGCGTTGGTGTAGCGCAATTAGTTAAAGTAGTTGATACTGTTCTAGTAGGAAAAGGAGTTTTAGTTTGTGTTTGTGAAGGTAAAGGTGTCTGATTAGGATAACTAGTTAAACTATTATCGACCTGAATAGCTGAAGCTTTTAGTTGATTAGCATTTCTTACTGATTGCGGTCTCGGATCAAATATACTGGCAGGAATATTTCTATTCCTATCTCTTCTCGTAGTGCGGTTACTATCTACCTTTGCCGGGCCGAAATTAATGTTCCGGCAATCACCACAACCACCTGTTGGATTACTGAAGTTAAGTGCCACAACTATATTTATAATTTAAGAGCACTTAGAACTTTATTTTTATTAAATATCTCTGTCTCATTTTTATAAGGACACTCTTGAGGTATACCTGCTAAATTATAATCAAAGTATTGACTATTCATCAAATGAACTTTGCTTTCACCTGTTGGTTTATTAGCAATAATATTATTATGTAACTTATAACCGAACATTTCTGGATGAGTACCACACCAAAGAACTGTAGCTGGTATTTTAAAAGCTGCTGCAGCATGCTGCATACAAGAATCGATTAATAAACATCTATTAGCAACTTTAAGTATAGAGAATAAGTCAATGTTATTCATCTGTTCATTTATAGGTTGAGCACCCTCTAATATTGGAGAATTAGGTCTACAAATTTGATATACAAAATATCCTTTATCAAGAGCCATATTATTAATCTCTACAGCTAATGAATAAGGCATATCTCTCGTCCAAGAATAAACATTCTGTTGTTGATCTTCAAAGAAAGGCCCTCCATTAGTTTGCATAACTAAAATAGGTCTCTTATCTTCTTCTGGTAATAACCATTGTCTAAAAGATTGTTCTGAATACATATTCAAATGTATTTCTGGTTTATGAACACGCTCATCAAATTCTAACCCGCACATTGAAAACCATGTCTGCATAAGAGGCGTTTGCTGCATAATATGAGTTGATTCGAAGTAAGGCTCTCTTCTAAAGACAATGGTATCTTTACGATTAATATAATCATCGTAAAAATAAGGCATAGCGTTTAAGCCATACACTCTATGAATATGCGGGTTATTTAAAAAGATTTCCGGCCAGGAACAAGCAACAATAAGTTTTCTATCTTTGTGTTTTTCAGCTAAAGGTTTAATAATAGCAGAAGCAGCAACATTTTTACCTAAACCACCTTCAATATGAAGGATAGCGTACTTTTCATTTGAATCACTCATTTAATATAATTTAAATGAGAGTTTATAAAAATCAAGAACAACTGCAAGTTTTTGTCGGTGATTGTGTTCTTGTTCTTGTTTGAGTAGCTGTCTGTGTTCTAGTAGGTGTTTGACTTCTCGTTCTCGTAGGAGTTTGGGTCGGAGTTTTATAAGGCGAAACCGTTCTAGTTGAAGTATATGTTGGTGTATTAGTACTAGTTTGTGTATTTGTTCTAGTAGGTGTTTTATAATTTGAAGGCGTGTATGTTTGTGTTGGTGTATTTGATCTTGTTTTAGTTTGAGAAGGAGTTCTGGTTTTTGTTGGAGTTGTTGTTCTAGAACGAGTTCTAGTAGTTGTTTGACTTCTTGTTCTTGTAGCAGTAGGTGTCGGTGTTCTTGTTCTTGTAGAAGTATTTGTAGCCGTCTGAGTAGGAGTAAGAGCAGATGTACAAGATGCTGTTGGTGTAGGAGAACCACTAACTGTATATGTTGGCGTATAAGTTAATGTCTGGGTAATTGTTTGGGTATTAGTTCTAGTAGGTGTTGGTGTGTGGGTTTGAGATGCTGTTCTCGATACCGTTACTGATTTTGTTTTAGTAGGTGTGGGGGTAACACAACTAGTTACAGCTGGTCTTGTACCTTGAGATAAAGTAGCAGTATATGTGCAAGTAATAGTTTTAGTAACAGTAGATGTGCTTGTTTTAGTTGCTGTGATTGTAGGGGTAGGGGTAATTCCGCAAATAGTAGGTGTGGTAAAAGAAGTATTAGTTCTAGTTCTGGTACGGGTAACTGTAGGTGTTACTGTCTGTGACGAGGTTCTTGTAGGGGTAGACGTATAAGTGCAAGTTTGAGTGTAAGTAGGTGTATTAGTTCTAGTACAAGTAACATTAGGTGTAATGGTAGAAGTTACCGTAGGGGTAACAGAACCACCTACGAGATTCATTTTACCCCAGTTACTAGCACGTTCTGGACCGGGATTAACGCTTCTAATTAAATCTCTTACTGTAGGTATACCTGCCACAAAGATATTTATTCTGAAGTAATATATTTAAAGAAACATATTTTATTTACATAAACTAGAAGTCCATGGTCTTGTAGCATAGGTATAATATACAGCTAAGCAACCATAATTTTGATATTTATAATCTTGAAATTCTAAATTAGCTACTCCAACTGCATAATAAGGTAAACTAACTGATAATGTACCATACGTTTCAGTACCGGCATTAGCATATATATTACAAGTTGTTCCTTGGAAAAAATTATGACCATAAATTAAACACCCTTCTTGATAAGAACAATGACATCTAAAATATCTTGCCCATATACAACATATAGAATTTCTTAATGCGTAAAAACTATTAGTGGTTAACATATTTTGGGTACTATAACCTCCATAATAAGCCCCCATAGGTAAATAAAAACAACATCCGGAACCAAGACCGCCTCTACTACTACTATCAAAAATTTGTTGAACTGATGAAAAATTACCACCTGCACCAGTGCATTGATAGAGTCTTAAACAACAACCTTTAAAACCATTACAGAGCATAAAGTTATCAGTCATATAATTACAACAACCGGTTGTGTTCATTCTTAAAGAATAACAATAACGAACAACGCAGAAAGCACCGCTGCAATGTCTTACCGTATAACATATAGTCATTGGATTTGTAGGACTTGGAGTATCTTTACCAAGACATTCACCATAAACCCATGTACAACAATCAGAATTAGATACACTTGTATATGGGCCGCATGTTACTGTTTTATTATTAGTACCGCAAGTTGAACTAATATGTATATCCCAATAATAACAACCAGCGATTACATATCTATTAACACACATACCGCGGTGATACATATCGCAAGCTTTTATGCAATATGTGAATATATTAGGTCCATTAGTATTAATCCCAGGCAAACAACGACCATCAGTACCGTATTGACAATACCAAGGACCATATGCCCATTCACCAAATCCAATAGTATTATAACAAGTCCACATTACCCCTAAACTTGGGCAACCTTCAGCTGCTGCTTTACAACCACCCCAACTTTTATAATTTTGCTGACAATAATGATTATAAAATTTACCACTTGCTGAATAATATTGAGCCCAATTACAACTAGTATATAAAGTACCTTCAGGTATTAAATTATCAGGGCCTTCTGGACATAACGAAAAGGTAGGGTCCCAACTATTAATATTATTACTAGTACCTCCATTATTAGTACCACTAGACTGAGCACCGCAATCTGTCCACCACATAGATACGTACGATCCATGAGAATTTACTGACTTACTACAAATAGGTGGTAGACTTGTAGCTGTAGGGGTATATGTAGGTGTTTGAGTTTGTGAAGAAGTTCTAGTATATGTAGGTGTCGGTGTTTGGGTGTTAGTTCTCGTTTTCGTTCTAGTTCTCGTTTTTGTTTTAGTTTTAGTTCTCGTTCTCGTTCTTGTATATGTAGGCGTTGGAGTTTGAGTTTGAGTTGGTGATTGGGTTCTTGTTTGTGTTCTTGTTCTAGTTTGGGTGGGGGTTTGAGTTCTAGATTGTGTAGATGTTTGGGTTTTTGTTTTTGTATTAGTTGGTGTTCTAGTTCTGGTTGCAGTACTTGTTTTAGTTTGTGTCGACGTTTTTGTAGGGGTGCATGTTCTTGTTCTAGATTGTGTTCTTGTTCTCGTTTGAGTCGGTGTTTGTGTTCTCGTTTTTGTAGGGGTACATGTTCTGGTTCTGGTTGGAGTGTACGTTCTAGTTTTTGTCTGTGTTCTTGTTCTTGTTTGAGTTGGTGTACGTGTTCTTGTTGGTGTCTGCGTTCTTGTTTTTGTCTGCGTTCTTGTTCTTGTCTGCGTTCTTGTTCTAGTTTGAGTAGGGGTTTGGGTTCTCGTCTGTGTTGGGGTTCTTGTTCTAGTTTGAGTAGAAGTGCTTGTTTTTGTTTTTGTTTTAGTTTTAGTCCTAGTTTTAGTTGGTGTTTGTGTTCTTGTTCTAGTGCTTGTTGGTGTTTGTGTTCTGGTACGGGTAGGGGTTTGAGTTCTGGTTCTAGTATAAGTAGGAGTTCTCGTTCTTGTCTGAGTAGGGGTTCTTGTCTGAGTGGGGGTTTGAGTTCTTGTCTGTGTTGAAGTTCTTGTTCTAGTTGATGTTTGTGTTTGTGTTTTAGTTTTTGTTTGTGTGCGAGTTCTAGTTTGAGTTGGAGTTTGAGTTCTAGTACGAGTTGGTGTTTCTGTTCTAGTTTGAGTAGGGGTTTGAGATCTAGTTGGTGTTTGAGTTCTAGTACGAGTTGGTGATTGTGTTCTTGTTCTAGTAGGGGTATGTGTTCTAGTTTTTGTCTGTGTTCTTGTTCTAGTTTGAGTTGGTGTTTGTGTTTGAGTGCTAGTTCTAGATTGAGTTGGTGTTTGTGTGGTTCCTGGTGTACCGGTGCGGGTAGGAGTACACGTTCTAGTTTTTGTTTGTGTGCGGGTTCTAGTTTGAGTTGGTGTTTGTGTTTGAGTAGATGTTTGAGTTGGTGTTCTTGTTTGAGTAACCCCGGGGGTATCAGTTCTAGATGCTGTTCTTGTATAAGTAGGTGTTTGTGTTCTTGTTCTCGTTTTGGTATTAGTAGATGTTTGTGTAGATGTTCTGGTAACAGTGCTAGTAGCTGTACTTTCTGATGTTTTCGTATTGGTAGGTGTTTGTGTTCTCGTGGGTGTTTGAGTTCTTGTCCTAGTTTGAGTAGATGTTCTAGTTTGGGTTGGTGTAAGAGTTGAAGTAGGAGTTTGAGTAGAAGTTCTAGTAACGGTGTTAGTAGCTGTGCTTTCTGGTGTTTGAGTTCTTGTGCTAGTTTGAGTTGATGTTCTTGTATTAGTACTTGTTCTGGTAGGTGTTTGTGTTGAAGTTTGAGTAGGGGTTTGTGTAGACGTTCTAGTTTGAGTAGGTGTTTGAGTAGATGTCCTAGTAACAGTAGTTTCAGAAGTTTTAGTATATGTAGGAGTTTGTGTTGAAGTCTTTGATTTAGTACTTGTTCTAGTACTAGTAGGTGTTTGAGTTGGTGTTTGAGTAGATGTTTGAGTAGATGTTCTTGTATATGTAGGTGTTTGTGTAGAAGATTGAGTCGAAGTCTGGGTTGATGTTCTAGTAGAGGTAGCGGTACTAGTGGGTGTCTGAGTAGCTGTTCTAGTTATTGTTTGAGTGGCGGTTAACGTATTTGTTGGCGTCTGTGTACTTGTTCTAGTTTGCGTACTTGTTCTAGTTTGTGTACTTGTTCTAGTAGAAGTAGAGGTTTGTGAAGGTGTTCTTGTAGTAGTTTGAGTTGATGTTCTAGTAGGTGTAGGGTAACTAGTGACGGTGGTAGTAGGTGTATTTGTAGATGTTTGAGTTGTTGTTCTTGTTTGAGTTGATGTTCTTGTTTGAGTAGGGGTTTGAGTAGATGTTCTAGTTTGTGTAGGGGTTAAAGTAGATGTTTGAGTTGATGTTCTTGTAGGTGTTCTTGTATTAGTAGCTGTTTGTGTTGATGTTCTAGTATTGGTAACCGTCTGTGTTGATGATCTGGTACTTGTAGGTGTTTGAGTAGATGTTTGAGTTGATGTTCTTGTAGGTGTTCGTGTTGAAGTATGAGTTTGGGTAGAAGTTTTTGTATTGGTAGGTGTTCTAGTTTCTGTAGACGTTCTAGTATTAGTTGGTGTAGATGTTTGAGTGGGTGTTCTAGTAGATGTTTGAGTTTGTGTTGGTGTTCTAGTGCGTGTTCTAGTATTAGTACTAGTAGCTGTCTGAGAAGCTGTTCTTGTTTGTGTCGGTGTTTGAGTTCTTGTTCTAGTGATAGTAGGTGTTTGAGTTCTAGTTTGAGTACTGGTTTGTGATTGAGTTGGTGTCCTAGTTGGCGTTACACCAGCGGTACCAGTAGCAGTTACGGTATTGGTACTTGTTGGTGTACTAGTACTTGTTCTAGTAATAGTTCTAGTTTGTGTAGAGGTTCTAGTAGAAGTTATTGTTTGCGTTGATGTTCTAGTAGGTGTTAAACCAACACAAGTAGATGTCGACGTAGGTGTTTTAGTTTGAGATCTAGTTTGAGTGCTAGTTACATCAGGTGTAGGTAAAGCTGTATTACTTACAGTAGATGTAACTGTAATTGTTTTAGTTGAAGTAGCTGTGCTGCTTTTAGTCTTTGTTAACGTGGGTGATTGAGTTCTAGTTACCGTGCAAGTAACATTAGCAGTTAAAGTAAACGTTGGCGTTTGAGTTTGGGTTCGTGTGCTTGTCGCGGTAAAAGTCGGGGTTTGAGTACGCGTGATTGAACCGGTAGGTGTTTGAGTACGCGTTAACGTAGGAGTTACTCCTAGTTTACTTAACCCAGCGTTTAATTTAATTCTAAATGAAGGGGCCACTAACTATATTTATCATAATATTTTCTTAATAAAGCGTTTTACATCAATATCCGTTTCATTATGGGTAATACTAGTGAGGGATGTAAAATCGGTAACTATATTAGTTTTTCTCTTTTTATTACCAAAAACTAACTCAGTAATAATTTCTTCATCTACTTCAGGTAAATTAGAATCACAATCAAGTATTTCTCTTACTTTCTTTACATTGTTACCTAATTTGAGTAATTTTTTAGCTTCTTTACAGATATAAGTTTTAATTAAATCTTCTTCACTACCAGCTTTATCTATCTTTTTCTGATAATATGAATCCGTAATAGTAAGAGATCTACCGGTAACTATACACACAATTTTCTTTGCCATCATAAAAATTATAACGATTGTTCTCTCTCTTTCAACTATAAATATCT
>Ga0208019_1000477_pt1 | contig 21543 bp, 41 predicted proteins | sample CB_VirMetaG_5_FD_184540 | JGI IMG/M metagenome (GOLD analysis project Ga0208019, IMG submission 184540) | Freshwater to marine saline gradient viral communities from Chesapeake Bay - CB_1508_1D Viral MetaG (SPAdes) (version 4) | ecosystem: Environmental > Aquatic > Marine > Coastal | place: USA...
AATTATTTTAATAATGGGTTTACCAGGTTCTGGTAAAACAACTTTAGCAAATGAGCTTGCGCCACTATTAAATGCTAAAAGATTAAATGCAGATGAAGTAAGAAAAGAAGCAAATGATTGGGATTTTTCAGAAGAAGGACGTAAACGTCAATCAAAACGCATGGCAGATTTTGCTATTAAATTAAAGAATGAAGGAAATTTTGTTGTAGCAGATTTTATTTGCCCCACACCTGAAGCAAGAAGATTATTTCCTGCAGATTATATTATTTGGGTTGATACTATTAAAGAAGGAAGGTTTGATGATACAAATAAAATGTTTGTTAAACCTGATAAGTTTGACTTTCATGTAACCACACAAGATGCTAAAAATTGGGCATCAAAAATTATAAAGGAGATCAAATAATGGCTTATCAATGGGATAATAAAAAACCAACTGCTCAAATGTTAGGAAGATGGCAACCTTTTCATGATGGCCATTACACTTTATTTAAAGAAATTATAAAAAAAACTGGTCAAGTTTGTATACAAATTCGTGATGTTCAAGGAGTTGATGATAATCCATTTGATTTTGAAACAGTTAAGAAAAATATTGAAGAAAAATTAAATCCTGAATTTGAAGGACAATTTAAAATTATGCTTGTTCCAAATATTACTAACATTTGCTATGGAAGAGGAGTTGGTTATAAAATCGAAGAGATAGTTTTAGATGAAGAAACTCAAAAAATTTCTGCAACAAAAATTAGAGCTAAAATGAGAGAAGAAGGAAAACTTAAACAGGTTCCCAACTTGAAGGCAACTCAAGAGCATCTTGTTCAGAAATAGGATTACAAGAAAATTTAGGATATAGTTGATATTTTTCAATTATATCTGAAGTAAAATACGTACCATTAAATAATACTTCAAAAGTATCACCTAATCCGGAACGTACGCAATCATAGTGATTTTTATAAAAAGACTGAAGATTTAAACTTTCCATTTCTGGTTGTATACAATCTCCAGTAATTACTGAACATATATAAATGGTTAATAAATATTTCATTGACACCTATTGAAAAAAACTATAAAAATCCTATATTGTTATATTATAAAGTTAATAAAGGAGAATACAATAATGACAGACATAAGTAAATATAAATCGGTTGCGTTATCACATTCAAGTTGTGAGAAACTCGACAAAATTAGAAAAGTAGTTGTACCGGATGTTTCAGTATCACGTGCAAAAGCTTTAGATATTTTAATCAACGAAAAAGTAAGGAAGTTAAATGGCAAACTTAAATCCCATAAAGACAGTTGATTTATACGAATCAAAACAAAAAGATCCGAATAAAACACTTTGGCGAAGCGTATTAGCTAAAGCAATTGAGGATTCAATTAAAATGACATTTTACATAACTAAAAACAAAGAATTTTATAAAGATAAAAAATTCCCAGAAATTATGTATGTGACAGAACCTAGTCCAGATTTTGCCACAGTTTGTCGTTATGCTGGTTTTGATCATAAAATAGTAAGAAATAAAATGATTAAATTTTTAAACAAAATAAAGGAGAATGATGGAAAAGATAATTTGCCAGAAATGCCATGGAAACGGTTATATATGGATAGATCCCAAGATAATGAACAATTACAAGAAGATTAATTCATCTAGTTGTCCTGAAAAATTAATTAATGATTTAATTCAACAATGTAATAATTGTGATTCAGAGGGAGAAGTTAATAAAGTTAATGAACTTAGAAGAAATGGAGTTATTTAATGAGAGATGCTAAATGTGTTGAATGTGGCGATTGGTTGAAAGAAGAGGAACTGCCAGAAAATAAAGGCACTGCAACACCTTTTCCTGGTTTTCCTTTGCCTAAAGATTATGAATGTTTTATTTGTTTTTGTAAACGTGCAGATGCAGATAGTCCAAGAAATTTAGCATGGCCTACGGATCAAAAAGAACATGAAGATTTTATTAAAGACTTAGAAAAATCAAAACAAAAAAGAAGGAGTGTAAATTAATGGACTACCGAGTTAAAGTTACAATTAGAAATGACAGACTTTTATCTGCAATAGAAAACAAAGGGTTTGAATCGACAATGCAATTTTGTAAAACTTACGGGCTTCAATATGTAAGAGTTTGTGATTTAATTAGAGGTACTTTAAAACCTATCGGTAAGAAAAATGAACCTATAAAAATTGTAAAAGAATTATTGTCTATTTTAGATATCGAATTAGAAGATGCTTTTACGACTAGACAATTAGAAGGATTTTCTAAAAGTAGTTTTGAAACTAAAATGGATGAAAAACAATTATTACAAATTGCCAATCCTGTAAAAAACTTAGAGATGAAAGCAATAGAAAATGAGGTGAAATCTACTATAAATGATATTCTTCCTAAATATCTAACTCCAAAGCAAGAAAGTATTTTAAGAATGCGATATGGAATTGGTACTGATGTAACTCATACTCTTGAAGAGATTTCTTTAATATTTAAAATAAGTAGAGAAAGAGCCAGACAAATAGAAATAAAAGCTATCGAAAAATTACAGAAACCAGAAATTATGAATCAATTAATTAACACTGGATTTTCTGAAGTATTTACAAAAGTAGATTTGAATGAAGAGCATTTGAAACAACAGAAAAAGCATTTATACAATAAAATTATACAGTTAAAATCAAAAATATATAAAAATACGGGTGAAAGAATATGATTAAATGGAATAAAAAATTTGTCTATCCTACTTCAACTAGAAGTTTAATTGATGATCAACGTCATTATTCGATTAATAACGAAAAATTACCATCTGTTACAACTATATTGCAAGCAACTCAATCCGAGGAGAAAAAAGCAAGTTTGGCAAAATGGAAGCAAAATATTGGCGAAAATAAGGCAGAGTTTATTAAAAATGAAGCAGCGGAGCGTGGTTCAATTATGCATAGGGTTTTAGAAAGCCATTTGCTGGGCCATAGACATGCTGATTTTAGTGATTTGGGGCAACAAGCAGGGGTAATGGCCAACACGATCCTGGAATCAGGCATCAGGGGTCATTTAGAAGAAATATGGGGATCAGAAATTACAGTATACTATCCTGAGTTGTATGCAGGTGCTACAGATTTAGCAGGAATTTATGAAGGTCGGGAGTCTATCATAGATTTTAAACAGAGCAACAAGTTAAAACGAAAAGAGTGGATTGAAGATTATTTTGTGCAACTGGCAGCATACGCCATGGCTCATAATCAAATGCATGGTACCAAAATACAGTCTGGAACGATTCTAATGTGCACTAAAGATAATCAATTTCAAAGATTTGATATAAAAGATCAAGAATTTCAACGTTTTTCGTGGCAATGGCTTAAAAAAATAGATGAATTTTATGAGAAAAAGAAAAACCTATAATACTTTTTACCAAGATTTTTTTAATTTTATTTTTAAAAAAAGTTACAAAGAGAGGTTACAAGGTTACAATTTAACTTTATTCAATAAAATCAATGGTTTACATGGTTACAATTAGGTTACAATGAGGTTACATAAGGTTACAATTTCCCAACGCGAGACTCAAATTTTTTATGATTTTTATTTTAGTAAAAATCCTGTAAAAAACCATTATAGAAAAATCCATGACTAGAAAAAAATCTAAATACAGACACGTTTTTATAAATAAGAAAAAATATTATTTTTACAAAATAACGTGGGCGGATATCACCGGGGACAGCGGGCATGCAACAGCTCATGAATTTTCTGGAATGAAACCATCAATTATGATTACTCATGCATATGTTTATGAGAAAGATAATAAAAATGTTAGAACGTTTGGAAGTTATGAACAGAATGATGAATTATTTTCTGATCGTAATGTATTTCCTAAAGGTTGTATAATTAAAATGGAAAAAGTTTTAATCGGATGATTTATGTATTAATTTCGGTTCTTGTTTTATCTTGTCTTTTAATTCGTCAATTTCAATGCCTTCCAATATTGGAGAATAATCGTCTAGTATTTGTTTCATTCTTAATTCTAATTCTTCTGTTGTTAAGTCTTCTAATTTACCTGTACGAATTATCTTCTGTTCAATATACAGACCCGCAGCTTTTCCTCGTGCAACTTCAGCATTAACAGCAGCAGACCAAGCTTTCTTTTCTCTTGCTTCATCTCTAAGTTTGGCTAACTCTCTTACATGACTTCCAAAAGTCACATCATATTTTTTCTGATATTCTTCTCTAAGTTCACCTATATATTTAACAACTAGTGGATATTGTTTTGGATTTTGTAATACACTTGCTGATTGTCTTGCAGCTTCTTTTGAATAACCTGCGTCAATTGCACATTGTGTGGCAGTTTTTCTACCTTCATTAGTAACTAATTCTTGTGCAAATTTCATTTGCATTTCTGTTAATTTTTTTGGTAATCCCATGTTTGACATTTAACACAACAATGATATAAATACAAGTGTAGTTAGTGATGTTTTCATTGACCTCATATTGTTGAGTTGTTTTGGCGTTCGGCTTACGAAACTGTTTTCTCATTGCAGTGGATACTGGGGCGCCAAAATTAAATTGAAAGTTTTATGCAAGGAAGAGAATTAAAACAAGTTCTAGAAAAAATGATGACCTCTCCGGTCACTGCTGATGCTAGAGTCCAGGTGTGTTTACCTGATGGAAAATTTTATGACATTACCACTTTACAACTTATGGAAAATAAATTATTGGGAGTTAGAGAGACTCATCGACTAGTATTTACTATTCAATCTGAAACATGGAATATGGGTAAGGTTTTAAAGAAAATTGGCTAGCCTGTTAGTTAGAAAAACAATTGAAACCAGAGACAAAATTCTATGGAAAAATTAAAGAAAATTTTAAACAATTTAGCCTTATTCGACTGGAGAATCTTAGTGTTCCCGGTACTCCTGATCTATTGGTCTATAATAATAACAGCCACTTTTTTACTTTAGAACTTAAAGTTACTACAACGAATAAAGTTCGTTTTTCTCCACACCAAATAGCATTTCATGTGAAACATCCGGTTAATACATTTATCTTAGTTTTAGATGCCAGAGACAAGACTCCAAAACTTTATGAAGGTTCAAGGATCCGGGAGCTTGTTGCCTGTGGCTTGACGCTTGATCCTTGCGCCAAGGGTTACGATGCTTGTCGCTTGTTGCTTGACGCTTTATAGTCTGTGGCATTATACCGCGCGACATTTTGTCGCAGCTTGTGGCTTGACGCTTGAGACTGGTATCCGTGCTGGAAGGCCCAGGCTTCATGAAGCTTCTTGATCAGTGTTGCTTGACGCTTGTTCTTTGTCATTGCTTGTTCCTTTCTGCTTGTTGCTTGATGCTTGACGCTTGAGCTTCGCTTTCTTCTGCTCTTCCCTCGCGCGTTTGCGAAATTCTTCATAAAATTTTGGATGTCGAAATACGTGCATTAATGTTTACCATATGCCACGTTCTTAACTTCAGGATCCCAACACGCTCGACAGCTGCCGCATTCATTGTTTTGATCAGGAGCTGGGCACGTTCTACCTTCACCGCTCACAACCGTTGACGTGTTTGGCCAGCTCGCTGGGGCGTCCTGGTCAATCATCGTTGCAGAAAATCTTATTGTTAAATTTTCCGGCTTTTGATTTAAATATTTTTTGATCCAGGCTTCACGCGTTGGCATCCAGTGCTTAACGTCAGGCGTTAACTTGCAAACTTCAAAAATTTTTAATAGATGAGCTTCGTCCTGAACGTCTCCGGAATCGTGCCATCTAAAAAACTTTGATTTTTTAGAATTAATTAACATTGCCATAGCTGGAACCCATTCAGGAATTTTTGTAGCTTCTAATCTTCTATATTGTGCAGCTTGTACAACTGCAAACACATAACAACCTTTATTAGCATAACACCCTGAGCACGTTGAGCCTTCAACATGTACTAATTTTTTTCCAGTCTTACATTCTGCCGCCGGTAACCCATAGGCCCAGCCCGGCATTTTTGAAGGCTTGCTAAGGCCTCCGACTATTTTCCACGCTTCGTTAGTTTTCATATAATTTTAAAACCTCCCTGATCATGTCTATTAATTGATATTTATCACAATACATATTTTTTTTATTTGCTTTACATATCGCAATTACTTCTTCGATTATTGCTTCCTTATCTTTATCTTCCATAATTATACCTTTCTATTAAATCTATTTTTAACCCGGATTCCAGGAGTAAAACATTTGACAAAATGTCGCAGCTTGTTGCTTGACGCTTGAACCTCTGTCAACTTGCCAAATTGTCCTGCGACAAAATGTCGCAGCTTGTTGCTTGATGCTTGTTGCTTCATTTCTTTCCCTCCACAAATTGTTTAAATTTTAAATATCCCAATTGTTTATTGTATCGTGCAGCGGGCTCCACGTAATTCTTATATTGGCCGTAAAGATAATTTACTTTGTCTTCTATTTCTTGCAGCACCTGCAAGGATACAGGCTTGTCCATCATTAAATTAAATTTTGCTTTGGTAAGGATCTCCATCACCTTTCCAAATTTTGCAGTGTTCTTTGTATTCTTTTTCATAATTTTTTATACCTGACCCCAGGTCTTACTAGAGATTGACCAACCATCCTTTCAGATCATAATCTCCAGTGATCAATTGGAGATTTAGGCCAAGTTAATAAGACCAGGGATCAGTACTGGTCCAATGGCTATCTTCCAGGACCAGTCTAATCCTACTTGCTTTTGCCGGTGCAAGTCCCGTTAGAGTTTATAGTTTTGTTTCAGCGATAAACTCTCAAATGAGGCTGATGGAATATATAATAATATAGGATTGTGGCAAAAGTATGTCAAAGTCGTAGGTGCGACAATTTGTCAAGAGTGCGACAAAAATAACCAATCGTTGTCTTAATCTTGCCACAATTTTTTTGTATTCTCTCATTATGAAAGTTAAAAAAGAAAATATCAAAATCAGTAATCCAATATATGATGTTGTCCCTCAATCTTTCAATGTTGCTCGACAAATTTGGGAAAGTGAAAGTTTGATTGATGATCTTGATTATTATGTTCCTGATTTAATAATTGATAATATCTTTAAACTAAACCATACGAAAGCGAGGAAAAATAAATGGAAAAGCGATTAACACTAAACGCAGAAAAAAGAAAAAATATTGCTGATGTATTTCAAAATTTTTGGGAAAAAGAAGATAGCCCAATTATTAAAAAATATAATCAAGCAAAAGAAAACTATGATATTTTACGACAAGCAACGAAAAATATTGTAGAAAGAATAGTAAGAAAATATCAACCCCAAGAAGATATTGACACAGTTAGAGAGATGTCAAATAAATATGGCAAAAGTGGTGGCGAAATATTTGAAGATAATTGTTTTAATTTCACTTTACCAAGTACCAAAGTTAATTCAGATGGGGAAGAATATGAAACTAATGATGAATTACACATTAATTTCACTTTAAGACCTGAAAGGTCTGCTAATTTCGGAATAGCATATTACCGAGATTTATTAAAATCTAATGGTCTTGACGCAGATTATTACTATCGTTGGAGTGATGACAGAAGAAACCCAAGATATTATGACATTGAAAGTTCAATTAATACATTTTTGGGCTTTAGGTCTAGTAATGATGTATCTGGTAATGATAAAATAAATTATTGTTCTCAATGGGAAAATGATTTTAAATTATCAGTTATAGGAAGTAGTTATTGCCACAGTAGACAATTTAAAGTTAATCAAGAAGAATATGAAACTTTAAAAATGTTTATCGTAGCCCAAGAAAATTTGGTCAATAGACACGAAGATATTTTTTCTTATGTTGAAGAAAAAATGAAGAAGTTAAGATTAGGTTTAAAATCTTATAAATACTTTGACCAAGCAAAAACACTAGCAGATAAATTGGGAATACCTTTAAATGAAAGTATCTTAAATGAAAGTTCAAGTTTGGCACTTTCCATTTATAGCCCAGAAAATTTGGCTAGTCTTTTAGAAGATAAAGTTGAAATGACTAGAGACGAAAAAATTGCTTTGTTTAGAAAAGAACAAGCACAAAGTATAAATTAATACTTGACTATGGGGCTATTCTATGATAGGATAGTCCCATAACAGAAAGAAAGGAAAGTATGATAAAAGAAAATACAAATATAAAAGTTGGGTGGTTTGTTAAAAAATATAATAAGTTCCAAGTAAGATTTGGAAAATACGATGAAAACTCAAAAGAGTGGATTGCTAAAAATGGCAATAAGTGTTTAACTTTTTTTGATACATATCGAAACAGATACACAACAGCAATTAACTATTTTGTAAACGAGGTATAAAATGGCAGAACAAAAAGAATTTGAGTTTGAATTAATAGACAGTAATAAAGCAAAAATATACGAGGAACAAAAGTCAATGCGTCAGGAATTAATTAGGTGGATTGAGAGTTGTAATACTCAACATATGCAAGAGCTTTATTCAGAAATGAAACGAATGAAAAGGAGTTGGAAAAATGACGGAATATAATTGGTGCCACGGACCAAGTTGCCACGAAAAAAGAACGCAAGACAGAATAAGAGGTGTGAAAGGTTCTAAAGTTTTAAGAACTAGAAAAATAACTTTAGATAGTGAGTACAAACGCAATGGACCTTGGTCAGTTTTTTGTAGTACGGGTTGCTATAATGATTTCTTTTATAAATATTTTAGACAAGTTGTTGCAATAGCACCAAGACCCGAGCCGCTAGAAACACCGATTGAAGTTGTACAAACAAAAGCTTTAGGCAGAAAATATGATTGGCAAAGTAGAGAATATGTAGATCATATGTATACAGAAAAAAGAATAGTTGAAATAACTTAGGTGCGACAAAGTTAACAATTTATTTTTGTGCCTATTCGTGTTAGAATAGGCACATAGAAAGCGAGGCAATATGAGTAACTTAAAAATAGTAGTAGACAACACACACAAGACAGAAACAAGAGAGAATAGATTTAGTGGCGAACCTTTTGCTTTAACAAAAGAAGAGGCCAAGATTCATGATTCAATATTTTATTATGAATACCTTGCATCTTTAGAAGATAAAAAAGTTGGCATAGATGGATATTCTAAGTTATGGGATAAAGTTCGAAAAGGTTTAAACTATTTTAGAAAAAATAATGCTGAGGCATATATGGTTCTATTAGACTAAGTATAATGGGCCAGGGGTCAAGCCCCTGGCCCATAGAGGTACCAGACCAATTCTAAAATTTGCAATTTTTTAATTAATCAATTATACATACATAAAAAAGGGGTCCCAGAGGTGCGACATTTTGCCAAGTTTTATACATTTAAAGGCGTAAAATACTTTTGGACTTTTAAAAACACATGTCTAAAAATTTTTTAGAAAATTTTTTGGAATGCATTTATGGATATTAATAAGTTAAAAAAATTTGAAAAGTTACCACCAGATGTAAAAAGAGAATTAGCTTTGGTAATGGCTAAGTGGAAAGATAAGAAAAAAGAATCTCAAATTAAAAATGACTTTATGTCTTTCGTAAAACATGTATGGCCTGATTTTGTAGAAGGATCTCATCATAGAAAAGTTGCAAAAAAATTTAATGATATTGCAAATGGAAAGATTAAGCGTGTTATAATTAATATGGCACCTAGGCATACTAAATCTGAATTTGCATCTTATTTATTGCCTGCATGGATGGTAGGTAGAAATCCAAAATTAAAAATTATTCAATCTACTAACACCACAGAACTCTCTGTAAGGTTTGGTCGTAAAGCAAAACAACTTATGGATTCACCTGAGTACAAAGAAGTATTTCAAACAAGACTAAAAGAAGATTCTCAAGCTGCTGGTAAATGGGAAACCCAACAAGGTGGTGAATACTATGCTGCTGGTGTTGGTTCTGCAATTACTGGACGGGGTGCCGATCTATTAATTATTGACGACCCACACACTGAACAAGATGCAATGAATGCTCAAGCTCTTGAGAGAACTTATGAATGGTACACATCAGGTCCACGTCAACGTCTTCAACCTGGTGGAACGATTGTAATTGTAATGACACGTTGGAATGAAAAAGATCTTTCAGGAAGATTAATTAAAGCACAAAAAGAACCTAAAGCAGATCAATGGGAAGTAATTCAATTTCCTGCAATCATGCCAGATGGTGAACCCCTGTGGCCTGAATACTGGTCCTTAAAAGATTTAGAATCGGTTAAAGCTTCTATTCCACTTTCAAAATGGAATGCACAATACATGCAGAATCCTACTGGTGATGAAGGTGCATTGATTAAAAGGGAATGGTGGCAAAACTGGGAATCCGATACGCTTCCTACATTAGAACATGTTATTCAATCTTATGATACAGCGTTTATGAAAAAACAAACTGCGGACTTTTCTGCAATCACAACTTGGGGAGTGTTTCATCCAAATGAAGATAGTGGTCCCTGTCTCCTGTTGCTTGATGCAGTGAAGGGAAGATATGAGTTTCCTGAACTTCGTCGTATTGCTCTTGAACAATATGGATATTGGAATCCAGAAACGGTTATAGTCGAGAGTAAGGCATCAGGGCTTCCTTTGACTTATGAATTAAGAAAAATGGGTATTCCAGTAATTAACTTTACACCGAGCAAAGGAAATGATAAACATACCAGAGTTAACAGTGTTTCTCCTCTGTTTGAATCAGGGAGAATATGGGCGCCCACGGAAATGGAATTTGCACAAGAAGTGATTGAAGAATGTGCAGCGTTTCCTTATGGAGATCATGATGATTTAGTAGACTCCATGACTCAAGCAGTTATGAGGTTTAGACAAGGAGGTTTAGTTACCCATCCGGATGATTATCAAGATGAACCTTTACAACAAAAACAAAAAGTGTATTATTAGGAATGGACAAAGAATACAAACCATCAGAATTTACTGAACGAGTCAAAGAACTTATGGATAATGAGGGATTTGATTTTGGTGAAGCGGTTAAACAAGCTATGCGAGAAGAACAATCAAGAGAAAAATATGCAGACGCAGGAATGGTAGATCCAAAAAGCATTGATCCTAAAAAAATAAAACAAGCACAACAAATGATTAAGATGGGTGCAGATGTAAGTACGATTTCTAGTATTACAGAGTTATCTGAGGAACAAATAAAAAAACTTATGAAGGAAAAAGAAAAACTTGCAAAAGGAGGACGACCTGGTTATGCTAGAGGCATGGGACCAGAAGATATTCCAGAACAAGAAGAGATTCCAATTGATGAGTACCAGGATTTATTAAAATCTTTGGGAGCAGGCAGGGAACAAGAAGCAGGCATCAGGAGCCTTGAAGGTAGTAAAGTAGCATCTGCTCCAGATATAATGGCAGAAAAAAATAATCTTTCTTTAGAATTATTTAATAAACCACTTTTCGATTTAACTCCAAGAGAATTAGAAATGTTGAATGATTATATTGAATCAAAGGTAAGAGCACCAAAAGCTCCATCAATTAAAATGGCAAAAGCAGACGATGATCTTTTAAGCGAATACGATAAATATGTTTATGATATGTTAGAACAAGGTTTAGAGCCTATTTCTTTTAGACAATTTCGTGATCAAATTTTAGCTGAAGCAAGACTAGGTGTTCAAGCTGGCGGCATCACATCGGTGATGTAGAGATTTAATTATGGACTTGGTTCCAAAATCAAAACTTAATAAATTAGAAAGTATAATGAGGAAACCTTATAAAAAAGGCGGAAACTATAATCCAACAGGTAAGAATCAATATACAGCTGGTATGAGAACAGCCGAAGAAGTTCAAGCTGCTATTGACGCTGCACCTCCTAAAATTATTAAAGGAAAAGAAGTTCCTTTAACTGCAAAAGATTTAAGAGGAGAAGGAGAATATTATAAAAATAAAATAGTAACTAGAAATGAATTAGAGAGACACAAAGATAAATTAAAAATTCCTGGCAAAGGTAAACCTATTCTAGAAGAAAAAAGCAAAAAAAATATTCAAAGACAAAATGTTACTAAATTAAGATCTAGTCCTTCTGTTGAAGCAGAAATAGCAGCTCCTAAAAAAAGTAAATTAAACTTTCATCATGCTGCTTTTAAAAACACCATGACAGATTTAAAAAATTCAATGTATATTGATGGAAGTTCGAATAGACGAATGGCAAAAGTTTTTGAAGATCCATTGTTAAAAGAAATGGAAAAATTTTCTAAAGTATTTGATAGTAAGGTAAACTCAAATGCTAAGATTAAAGCCGCAGTTGAGTATTTAAAAAATGATAGAGCATTAAGACAAAAATATCCAGAGTATAAAAATTATAAAACAAGATTATCTTTTAAAAGAACTGCCTTTGAACCCGGATTCATGGTTAAAGAAAAATTACCAGATCCATCTTTAGCTATTTCTCAAGAACCAGGAATGAAATTAAAAGGAGAAACACCTTCTACTTCAAAAGGAAAAGAAATTATAAAGAAAGCTGCAGAGAAATTAAAAACTTATGGTAAATATGCAAAACAAATTGCAAGACCTGTAGCAAGATTAGCTGCACCTATCGTACCATTTGCAGGACCGGCAATGGTAGGCCTTGGAATTAGTGATGTAGCTGAAGCTGCAGAAATGGGTTATACTAGACCAGAAGAAGTAGCTGCAGCATATTTATTGGGGCCAGAAGCAGCAAGTGGATTGGCTTCATTGAAAAGTAAAATTAAAGGAAAAGAAGATGAAACAGAAGCTTTTGTACCCTAAACGTTTAACCACAACAATTCCACCTAAATCAGGACCTACGCCTCAAGGCTTGAATATTATGTATAATACTGTTAAAACAGTCAAACAATCTGGAGAAAAAAATAATGGCAGACAACAGAGACAGCGTAGACAAAGCGCTACCTAATGAACCTAGAAAAGAATTTGAACTTCCTAGTGAGCAAGAACTTCAAGAAAATTTAGTACAAGAAGTTCAAACAGAAGAACAAAGACCGGAAAATGTAGAAGTTATTGAGAATGAAGATGGCTCAGTAGAGATTAATTTAGATCCTGCAACTGCAACACCTGAAGGTGGCGATGAACATTATTCTAACTTAGCAGAATTTTTACCTGATCAAGCTTTAGCTTCATTAGCGTCCGACATTAATTCTAAATTTATGGATTATTCTTCTTCTAGAAAAGATTGGGAAAAAGCTTATACCAACGGTTTAGATTTATTAGGTTTTAAATATGATAATAGATCTGAACCATTTAAAGGAGCTTCAGGTGCAACACATCCTGTACTTGCAGAAGCGGTAACTCAGTTTCAAGCTTTAGCTTATAAAGAATTATTACCGGCAGATGGTCCTGTTCGAACACAAATTTTAGGAGTACCTACTCCAGAAAAAACAGATCAGGCAGTTCGTGTAAAAGATTTTATGAATTATCAAATTATGGATCAAATGAAAGAATATGAACCAGAATTTGATTCAATGTTATTTCACTTACCTCTCGCAGGTTCTACTTTTAAAAAAGTATACTACGATGAAGTGGAAGGACGAGCTGTATCAAAGTTCGTTCCTGCAGATGATTTAATTGTTCCGTACACAGCTACCTCATTAGATGATGCGGAAGCAATTATTCATCGTGTAAAAATTTCTGAAAACGAATTACGTAAACAACAAATTGCAGGTTTTTATAGAGACATAGATTTAGGAAAACCGCAAGATAAAGAAACTGATGTGGAGAAAAAAGAAAGAGAATTAGAAGGTGTTTCAAAAACTAGAAATGAAGATGTATACACTTTATTAGAATGCCACATTAATTTAGATTTAGAAGGATTTGAAGATATAAATATAGAAAATGAAGAGCCATCAGGAATTAAATTACCTTATATTGTAACATTAGAAGAAGGTTCACATGAAATATTAGCTGTTAGAAGGAATTATGAACCAGGTGATTTACTAAAGAAAAAAGTACAATACTTTGTGCATTTTAAATTTTTACCAGGTTTAGGTTTTTATGGTTTCGGTCTAATTCACATGATTGGTGGATTATCAAGAACAGCGACCGCAGCTTTAAGACAACTCTTAGATGCGGGAACGTTATCTAATCTACCAGCTGGATTTAAACAAAGAGGAATTAGAATTAGAGATGATGCACAATCTATTCAACCAGGAGAGTTTAGAGATGTAGATGCACCAGGTGGAAATTTAAGAGATTCATTTATGATGTTACCATTTAAAGAACCTTCACAAACATTATTACAATTAATGGGAGTGGTTGTTTCTGCAGGTCAAAGATTTGCATCGATTGCAGATTTACAAGTTGGTGATGGTAATCAACAAGCAGCAGTTGGAACTACAGTTGCCTTATTAGAACGTGGTTCAAGAACCATGTCAGCAATTCATAAAAGAATTTACTCAGCTCTTAAGAATGAATTCAAACTTTTGGCTAGAGTATTCAAGTTATATCTACCTCAAGAGTATCCATATGATGTGGTTGGGGGTCAAAGAATGATTAAACAAGCAGACTTTGATGATAGAGTAGATATATTGCCAGTTGCTGACCCTAACATTTTCTCACAGACACAGCGTATCTCACTTGCGCAAACGGAACTCCAACTGGCAACCTCAAATCCACAAATGCATAATATGTATCAAGCATACAGAAATATGTATGAAGCTTTAGGTGTAAAAAATATTGATAGTCTTTTAGTCAAACCACAACCACCAGTTCCTCAGGATCCTGCGTTAGAACATATTGCAGCTTTAAGTGGAGCACAGTTTCAAGCTTTTCCTGGTCAAGATCATAGAGCACATATGACTGCTCATTTAAATTTTATGGAAACAAATATGGCAAGAAATAATCCAATGATTATTGCTTCATTACAAAAAAATATTTTTGAACACATTAGTTTAATGGCTCAAGAACAAGTTGAATTAGAATTTAGAGATGAATTAATGCAGTTACAACAAATGCAAATGTTAATGCAACAGAATCCACAAATGGCTCAACAGATGCAAATGCAAGTAATGCAAATTCAACAACAGATTGAAGGTAGAAAAGCAGTATTAATTGCTGAAATGACAGAAGAATTTATGGAAGAAGAGAAAAAAATTACTTCACAATTTGATAATGATCCAATTGCTAAGTTAAGAGCAAGAGAATTAGACCTTAGAGCAATGGAAAATGATCGAAAAGAACGTGAAGGTAAGGACAGAATGGATCTTGATAAAATGAAAGCAATGATGAATCAACAAAATCATGATGAAAAACTAGAACAGAATGAAGAATTGGCAAAACTAAGAGCTGATACATCAATTGAAAAAACAATTTTAGGTAAAACACTTCCAAATGTTGATTCTATGATGAATAATCAAGCTCCAATGATGCCAAAAGTAAGAATTTTTAGAGGAGGAAACTAAACAATGATAAATAAAATGACAAAATCAGAAAAAAAGGTTAAAAAAGTCATGAGGGAATTCAAAAAAGGTGAATTACCTATAGGTAAGTCGAAGAAAAAAGTAAAATCGCGTAAACAAGCGATTGCAATTGCTTTATCTGAGGCTGGAAAATCAAAAACAAGGAGATAATATGAAAAAACTAAATAAAATAGTTAATATTAAGTCTGAAAAAATGAAAGTTGAGATTGATCCAAGATCAAAGACTTCTGCAGACAAGGCTTTTAGCGGTATTGCAGTTCCTGAAGAAGTAGAAGTAAGAGGAACTAAAAGAATGTTAAAAGAAAAATCAAAAAAAGCTAAGTGGTATTAATAAAAAATGTTCCCGTGGAGTTTAATAGGTACTGCACTTAAGACTGGCGCTGAGATCTACAAGAATAAAAAGAAATCTGAGATCATTATGTCAGAAGCACAGATTGTACATGCTGAAAGAATGAAACGAGGAGAGATTGAGTACAGCGGACAGATTGCTCAAAACCAAAAAGGAGACTGGAAGGACGAATTTATTTTATTAATTCTCTCATCACCTCTGTTTCTGCTTGCATATTCTGTTTTTGCAGAAGATGAAGAGATTGGTCAAAAATTAGACCTGTATTTTGAAAAATTACAAACTATGCCATGGTGGATAATTTCATTATGGGTAGCTGTAGTCGGAGCTGTATATGGAATTAAAGCTACGGAACTAAAACATTTAGGAGGAAAAAAATAATGTCGAATAGAAGATGGAATAAACAAACTAGAAAAAATTTTTTATCAGGTGGTCAAGTTAAACTTGATGTAGATAAAGATGGAAAAATAACTGGTAGAGATTTTAAAATGTTAAAATCAAAAAAGAAAAAAGAGAAAAAGAATGGCTAAACTTTGTGCAAAAGGAAAAGCAGCTGCGAAAAGAAAATTCAAAGTATATCCTTCTGCATATGCTAATATGTATGGTTCAGCAGTTTGTTCTGGTAAAATAAAACCAGGTGGAAGAAAAAAAGCTAAAGACGGTGGAATGATGAGAGCCGGTTTAGCTAGAAGGAAAAGATGTGCGTAGTTATTATTCAGAAGGTGGTTTAAGAAAATGGGTAGCGGAAAAATGGGTAGACATTGGAGCTCCAAAGAAGAATGGGAAATATCAACCGTGCGGGAGATCAAAAGGGAGCAAGAGAGCGTATCCAAAATGCGTCCCACTTGCAAAAGCCACACGGATGACAAAGTCGCAAAAGGCGAGTGCTGTCAGACGAAAACGTGCAGTCCAAAACACTGGCCCTAAACCAAAGAATGTAAAAACATATGTTTAGAAAACAATTTCAAAAAGGTACACCTAAAATTTTTAATCAATTGGAACAAAACGTTCCTTATCCAAAAGCACATTCTACACAAAGAAGAGGTTTTAGATCAGGAACTAAATCACCTGCATGGCAAAGAAAAGAAGGTAAATCTGAGTCTGGTGGATTAAATAGAAAAGGCATTGCATCTTACAGAAGAGCAAATCCTGGTTCTAAATTATCTATGGCAGTAACTACTAAACCATCTAAATTAAAGAAAGGTTCTAAAGCTGCTAATCGTAGAAAATCATTTTGTGCCAGAATGTCTGGAATGAAAAAAAGATTAACTTCTGCAAAAACAGCAAGAGATCCAAATTCAAGAATTAATAAATCATTAAGAAAGTGGAACTGCTAATGTTTGATAGATTTATGTATAAATTTTTAGATAAGATTGATAATTTTTTTTCTTTCATTGAAACTTATGCAGTTAAAATAACTTCATGGTTATGGGAAAAAAGAGTTAAAATTTTAAAACGAAAAAGAAAGGTAAAATAACTAATGTTAGATGAAGAATTAATTATTATTAGTAAATTACAGAAATATTTAAAAAATAATTACCAAGCTATCGGAGAAAGTATGATTGGCGGAGGTATTGACAATATGGAAAAATACAAGTATATGATTGGCAAAGCGCATGCATATGCGACAATTTTACAGGAAATCTCTAACCTGCTACAACCAAAGGAGCAAAATGATACTGAAAGAGAATACGACCAAACCAACATTGTCCAATTCGGACAACCAGAAGATTAAACCAGCACTTCTAAATAAATACGAAGAAATTCATAAAGAAGAAGTTGATGGCTATGAACGTTTAAAAACAAAAGAATCAGATAAATTACCTAGACCAACTGGATGGAGAATAGTTGTTCTTCCTTTTAAAATGAAGGAGAAAACTAAAGGTGGATTATATCTAGGACAAGAAACTTTAGAAAGACAACAGGTTGGATCAACTTGTGGTTTAGTTCTTGCCATGGGTCCACATTGTTATGATAAAGAAAAATTTCCAGAAGGTCCTTGGTGTAAAAAAGGGGACTGGGTAATTTTTGCAAGATATGCTGGATCAAGAATCCAGATAGATGGTGGGGAAGTAAGACTGCTAAATGATGATGAAGTTTTAGCAACCATCGATAACCCTGAAGATATACTTCATCAATACTAACATAGAAGGAGATAAACTATGCCCGAAGAAAATAAAATGGTTGATATAGATACATCTGGTCCAGAAGTTGATGTAGAATTAGAAAATGAATCTACAGAAAATGAAAAACCAGAATCATCTGTTGAAGATAAAACGTTTGAGAACGAACGTGAAATCAAAGTAGAAGAACAAGAAAAAGAAGAAAAGAAAGTAGAGTCAAAAGACTCAGATAAGAAAGATGAATTAGAAAATGAAAATGAAAAAGATAAAGAGTTAGATGAATATTCTAAAAGTGTAAGAAAAAGAATAGAGAAGCTAACAGGAAAATGGAGAGAAGCTGAAAGACAAAAAAATGAAGCTTTAAGTTATGCTGAGAAAATGATTTTAGCTAAACAAAGAGCTGAATCTAGAATCCAGAAGCTTGAACCAGGATACCTGAAGTCTACAGAAGATAGCATTACAGCAGGACTTCAAGCAGCAAAAGCTCAATTAGCTGCAGCAAGAGAATCACAAGATTTAGCCGCTGAATCAGAAGCCTTGACTCTTATATCTGAATTAGGTTATAAAAGAGCTAGATTTGCTGAAGCTAAAGAAGCTCAGGCAGAATACAATAAAAGACAAGAATCTTTAAGGTCTTCTGATATTAATCTACAAAGACAACCTGTTTCTCAACAAGCTATACCAGATCCTAAAGCTGAGGAGTGGGCTAGTAAAAACTCATGGTTTGGACAAGATTCTGCTATGACTTATACTGCTTTTGATTTACACAAAAAACTTACAGAGGAAGAAGGTTATGATCCTCAATCAGATGAATATTATTCTGAAATTGATAAGAGAATAAGACTTGAATTTCCTCATAAATTTGGTAAAAAGGAATCTAAGGAAACGACCAAGCCTATACAGACAGTAGCTTCGGCTAAAAGAAGTACAAAAAATGGTCGCAAAACTGTGACACTCACACCGTCTCAGGTAGCAATCGCTAAAAAATTAGGTGTGCCACTTGAAGAATATGCGAAACATTTAAACACGAAGGAGGTATAAGCATATGGAAAATAATAACGATCAAAGAACCTCGCGTGCGAGTCAAACAAGGGAGAAGCAAAGCAAACCCAAAGTTTGGTCTCCACCATCATCTTTAGATGCACCACCTGCGCCTACAGGATTCAGGCATAGATGGATAAGAGCAGAATCATTAGGATTCCAAGATACTAAGAATATCGCTGGAAGAATAAGATCTGGATATGAATTAGTTAGAGCTGATGAATACCCGGATGCAGACTATCCAATTGTCGAAGACGGAAAATACGCAGGAGTAATCGGAGTTGGTGGCCTTGTGCTGGCAAGGGTACCGGAAGAGATCGCTAAACAAAGATCTGAGTATTATAAAAAACAAGCTCAGGAAAATGTCGAAGCAGTTGACAACGATCTTATGAAGGAACAGCACCCTAGTATGCCGATCAATATTGATCGACAGACTCGTGTAACCTTCGGTGGCTCAAAGAAAAGTTAATTTTTTAACAATTCCTACCCACTTGAGGATAAACTAAACTAAAATGTCTATAAGGAGGACACAACTATGGCAAATGCAGACGCACCTTTCGGTCTAAGACCGTCAGGAAAAGTTGGTCAGAATAGAGACAACCAAGGTTTATCCGAATACGCAATTGCTGCAAGCACAGCTGTCATTTATCACAATGACCCTGTTGCAATTAGCTCTGATGGAGTTATTGTAAGAGGAACAGCTGGTGCAGACAATTATTTATTAGGAAGCCTTACAGGTGTTTTCTATACTGACTCATCAACAAGCAAACCTACGTGGGCTAATTATTTAGCAGGATCAAACTCAGCAACTGATATTGTTGGATTTGTAGCTGATGACCCATATCAAAGGTTTGAAATACAAAGTGCTGGTACAGTAGCACAAACTAATATTGGTAATTGTACAGCTGTTGTTTTAGGAGCAGGAGTAACTCCTAACTGGGTTTCAAAAGCGGAAGCTAATGGAACTATGGGCGCAACAGCAAGCCAATTAAAAATCCTTGGTTTAGCTAAAGGTATTGATAATGAATTTGGAGCAAACGCTAATATCGTTGTTACAATCAATCAACACCAGTTAAAACAAGAAGCAGGCGTATAATAGAGGAGAATAATTATGGCGATAAGTAGAGGACAACTAGTTAAAGAACTAGAGCCAGGTTTGAATGCTCTATTCGGCTTGGAATATAAACGTTATGAAAATCAGCATGCTGAGATATACACTACAGAATCTTCGGACAGAGCGTTTGAAGAAGAAGTTATGTTATCAGGTTTTGCTCAAGCACAGACTAAGTCTGAAGGTGCTGGCGTAGCTTTTGACAATGCTCAAGAGACTTACACTGCTAGATACACTCACGAGACTGTAGCTTTAGCATTCGCGATTACTGAAGAAGCGATCGAGGATAACTTGTATGACAGACTTGCTAGTAGATATACTAAAGCATTAGCTAGATCTATGGCGAACACAAAACAAGTTAAAGCAGTAGCTCCGTTGATTAACGGTCTACCTTCTAACGATGCTTTCGATTCAGGGGATGGTGTTTCATTATTTAACACTGCTCACCCAACAATCGCAGGTACTGTTAAAAACACTTTAACAACTCAAGCAGACTTGAACGAAACTTCATTAGAACAGTCGTTAATTGATATTGCGGCAATGACTGATGAAAGAGGTTTAAAAATTGCAGCTAGAGGAGTAAAAATGATTATTCCTTCTGAGTTACAATTTACTGCAGAGAGATTGATGAAGTCTCAAGGTAGAGTTGCAACTGCTGATAATGATATCAACGCAATCGTATCTATGGGTATGATTCCACAAGGTTACAGAGTTAATAACTTCTTAACTGACACGGACGCGTTCTACATTATCACTGACGTGCCGAATGGAATGAAATACTTTGAAAGAGCAGCTATCAAAACTGCTATGGAAGGTGATTTCGATACTGGCAACGTAAGATACAAAGCTAGAGAAAGATACTCTTTTGGTGTATCTGACTTTAGAGGTATCTTCGGTGTTGAAGGTGCATAATACCTAAATAATTTGTGGCGGGACACAATCCCGCCACATTTATAAGATAAGATGAAAGATACTATGAAAAAATTTATTGTTATAATTAATGCCTACAATTACTATTCAAAATTTGAAGTCTTATCTCAAGACAATCCAGAATCCTTAGAAGAAGCTATAATTGACAAACTAGGAAAAAATGATATAGTTTGGGAATATACGGGAGAAAATTCTCGTAGATATAGAATAACCTATGAGGAGGTTATAAATATAAATGATGCAACAACATCTGAACGATCTATACAAGCAGAAAAAAGTATTGGATCTACAATGGGAACAGGAGCATCTTAATGAGGGTAGATATACTCTCAATATGGTTAGAATTGATCATAAGGTCAAAGAAATAATTAATCATATAAAACAAGCTGAAGCTCAAAAAGCTCATCTTGATAATAAAATTGAAGACGCTGTTCCACAAGTTTCAGTAGCTACTTAATAAAAAGCTACATCGTTGGAAAAAATCCACTTTGCACTATAGGCTCTCTTGCACTCTATTAAAAAGTAGTATATAAAATAATTACTATACAAATTAATTAGAACATAGACGCGTATAGTCGACGGCCTAGAGACTATGTTCAAAACTAGGAGGATATAATTATGGCAAATACTACATTTACAGGTCCGGTTAGATCGGAAAACGGTTTTTCTACAATCGTTAAAA
>Ga0208019_1000478_pt1 | contig 21526 bp, 42 predicted proteins | sample CB_VirMetaG_5_FD_184540 | JGI IMG/M metagenome (GOLD analysis project Ga0208019, IMG submission 184540) | Freshwater to marine saline gradient viral communities from Chesapeake Bay - CB_1508_1D Viral MetaG (SPAdes) (version 4) | ecosystem: Environmental > Aquatic > Marine > Coastal | place: USA...
GAAAACTGCCAAGTCGAAAATTTGTTCGGCAGAGCATTGTGGAAAAGTTTTTAGCCCTTTTTGAGATAGGTCAAATTTTGCGGAATGCGGTGAATTCATTAATACAATTGACCATTCTTTGTATTCGCTGCTCCGTTAAGCGGTTTACTGAGTGCAAACCTCAGTGCAGCAATTGCCTCCAGCGGAGATAGGCACCGCACAGCTACACGACTATGGCAATCTTTGCTGTTCATGAGTCAGGCGATTGCGATTGCGTTCCTGGCTACGTATCAGTCTTTCTCACCTACGACGACGCATACGCGGCGGCGGGTGAGCTACAGGCTATGGACCCGGAGGCTTTCTACTCCGTTGAGACCATTGAGGAATCAGAACTCCAGGAGTTTTGGTTTCATAACGTGCATCTAGAACTTGCCTGATGGTGGAGGAGGGGTTCGATTCCCCTCCCAGGTATTACCCTCAGCGGAGATGGGTACCGCACAATTCAGGTCAACGTCATGGTTACTCTGCACCCCTCCGAAGAAGCTTTCTTCTTTGTTCAAGACGCTGCGGAAGCTGCTGCAGAAGCAACGGTTAATCGTCTACCACAAGGTAAAGGTACTGTTGCTGCACTGTGCATTGGCACAGCAGTTGCAGGTGTCGCATACGTTGTGACCCGCCCCAGGGTCAAGAAAGCAGTCAAAGAGCTGCTTGGTTTGACTAAAGACTGATCCGTTAAAGCGGGTGGACAGGTGCAAACCCTGTCCCAGTTATTGTCTGCAATCCAGCAGACATCTTTGCATACCACTACCACCTTCGCCATGACCGAAGCTGCTGTGTATCACAAGCTCCAGGATCTGCGGCTCCTTGCTCGCAGAGATTCAACACTCTGTTCACCCCAGGTGGACCAAGAGTTGGAGCTGTTTCGACTGTCCTTCATTCAAGCCTTCGAGGATTGGATGGACGGCATGAAAGAGCTGGATCTGACTCCGTTCATCGTTACTGCTGATCGAATCATCACCAGCAACAAAGACTTGTTGAGCTGGCTCAAGAAACAGCTTGAGCTGGAAGCAAGTCGCGGCTAAATCCGTCTAAGCGGTCTGGGAGGTGCAATGCCTCCCTTAGTCTTGCCCCGCACAGGGGCTCTGACCCATGTAACAAACTTATGTTTAGTTGGTCTCCATCTGCTAACAGCAAACACCGTGTCGCTTTCTACTACGGTTGTGACAACAAGACGCTTCACTTTCACGTTCTGCGTGACAACCAATGGCACAAAGTTAACGTCAAGACTTTGAAAGAAGTACCTACTGGCGTTAAAGAGTTATATCGAGTAATGGACGAAGCATATCAGGATTTTATCTGCTGCGCTTCACAGGATGTGGTTCTTTCTTAACTATTTCTTTATATTTGCACACTTTGTTTTTTTATCCATGAAACTGTTCAAAGATCTGACTGCACAGGAAGAAACCGAGTTCCGTCAGTGGGCTCGTGATAACTACGTTTGCTTCTCTGACATCTCTGGCGTCTGGCATCCTGTGGTGCAAGACGAATGCAAGAACATGAACGATGAAGCATACCTCGAAGACGTCCTCAGAGTCTGATGTCTGCATCAAGGCTGGCCCCAGGTCAGTTTTCTTGCAGGCTTCAATCCTGAAGTCTGTGTCCTTTGCATACACACCATGTCTGCTGCTAACACCGGATCTATTGTCGGCACGATCGTGTCTGACATCAAAGTCCGCACTCCCAACGATTCTCTGTCCGTAACAGAGTTTCGTGTAGCTCCAATCGATGCACGAGAAGAGGATTCTCCAGTGCCAATGTTCGCTTACAACGGTCTAGGCTCTGCATTCTCTGAGCGTTACAACAAAGGTGACACCGTCGCCCTTGAGTATCGACTCCGCTACAACACCTGGCAAACGCCAGAGGGTGAACCCCGTGGTCGTATGGAGGTAATTGCTACCTCGTACACCACTATCCGCCTCGGTCAAATCTCTACCGCTGCACGGGCTGCAAAAGCCGCCGGTGTACAGCAAGAGCTGCCTCTGACGCCGCAAGCGCAAGCTCCGGCCCAAGCAGAACCAACGCTGGAAGAAGTTCCCTTCTGATCACCAGACGGTTGCATCGAGGGGAGTTATAGCTCCCTTTTTCTTGCAGAAAGAGGAGTTATCGCTCCCTTTTTTGCAGCTTTCTGCTGCGTTCTATGTATGAGTCTTATGCGTCGCACCATTTTTGTCTGTGCTATGGCATCCCTGGGTGTCATCGCCTGGAAAAATCTCAATGAAGAGCAGCGAGTATCTCTCACCAGTGCCGTAAACTCAGGTCGGCGCAAGCTGGCTAACTTTATCGCACCTCAAGAAGATCTCGGTGATCTCACAGATCGGATCGAGCCAGGATTTCTAGAAGCCTTGATCTCGGACGAAATCAAACAAGCAGAAGCCCTGGATTACGATCCTGGCGACAGGATTGATCCAGAGCCCTGATTTGTATAATCTGCTCCGTTCTTTACTCGCTTTATTAACCATGCGCCAAGACACTTCCTTTCTTTATCGCAAACCTCAGGCTGAAGACGGTTACCTAGTTACCGTACGAGGTGATTTCGCAGAAATGACCAAGGTCAACTGCAGCCGGCATACTTCCAGGTATGTCAGGCTGGAGGCGCCTACTAAGATCATCCGCCAGGCTGTATCCAAGTTAACCAAACAAGGTTACAAACTGTGTGTATCTCTTGATCTGCAGTGGCGGGATCTAGCAGCATGAGGACGAAACCAGTGGGTCAGTTTGTTAAGCTGGCTCACTGGTCGACCACTACACAGTGGTCCTGATGAGTCCTTTGCTCACTTCTAATGAAACTTTATCCTGTACATTCAGAATTCAATTATCCTGTACATTCAAAATTCAAATTGAATCTTGTTTCTTCCTGTCTTGCTGGTGTTTTCGGCATTGGAGGTGGATTGCTTATGTGCGTAGCATTGAATAAAGCAGCCAACAATAGAGTGCTGAAAACATGTAATCAAGATTTAAATCAGATTATCTATGTACGTACATTCATAGGTGATACTTACGGATGCGTTTCTAGGGCTGTTCTCCAAGGTCCTTCAGCACCGATCAAACCATGACTGACAAAGAAGATCAACGTTTACCCTGGTTAGACAGTAACTTCATGGCTGATTTAAACTTTTTTGACGAGCAACGCAGCGCAGACTACCTGGACGCGCTGTCCGATCTCGCCAACGAACAAGAAGAGGCGATGCGTGAATCCGATCAATCTGATTGGGATGGAGTCGAAGAAATCTCCATCGAAGAGCGCAACGCTTGTGACCATTACAACGAACGTTACGTTCGATAAAGACCACGTCAGTAAACATTGCACCTCAACTCATGTACATCGACGATCTGTCAGAAGCATCAACAGCCATCATGCTTGCTGCATTAGGTTCACTGCCAGAGGGAGAAAATGTTCTCCTGGATCACGTCATTGCTGCAGCATTGAAAGAGCTGGCAAACCGCATCAACAATGCAGACGAAGTCAAACAGGACATTCTTGATATTGCTGCTGAACTTGCGGCAATATCAGAGAGTGAAGACTCTGATTCTATGCAAACATAATGAAACCGAAGATCTTACCACTTATCGAGAGCTGCATTGAAACTGGAGTAAGACTCGGTTACAACAGAGCTCACAAACACGTAGAAAGTCCACACATTGAGTCAATTGTTGAACACATCACAACGGAAATAATGAACGAAATTTACGATCACTTTGACTTTGATGATTAACAGATGACTAACATCACCAAATACAAACTTGATGCGGCATTCGCAAATTTGCTTGAGTTTGACCCTCTGGCCAAGCCTAACGACTTCATTGAGGTAACGTTGTGGCATAACGACGAAGGCTTTGACGTTCAACTGAGCAGCCACATTGATCAAACCATCAGGCTCACATGGAGCGAGTTCAAAGCAATCAAGAAACTTGTCAAAAAACTGGATCAGTGACTGAACTCTCCCCCACCGCTGAAGCAATTCTTCATGCCGTCACTTTAAAGCGGTATGACGTTCCTTACCACGCATGCCCAGCTTCGATTGACCAAATTAAATCGGATGCTGCTGTCGTGCTCTGGGCTGTTGCCAATCAACTGAGCGACGCCAGTTCCGCCCATACACTGTATGCTCTTGCTGGTGAATTAAACGGCATCTCCTCTCCCTCACTAAATCCACAAGTACCAGCTGATTCATGACATTCCAACGGGAAATACTTTCACCTTGTCCTGCCTGCAAATCTCTTTCTTTGAGTGTTATTGAGACACGCAAAACAACTGTTTCAACCAGGAGGAGGAAAGAGTGCAAAGAATGCGGTTATAAGCTGACGACTCACGAGGTGTCGGAAGAGTATTTTCAGGAAGCAAAGATTAATTGCATGCTTATATCTAAGGTAAGGAAAGCAATGGAGCTGGTTCCAGTAGTTGAAGAAGTTGAAGAAACTTCATTGCCTTCTGCGCCAGTAGAAGATTTAAGCATAGAAGAAGAATATCAATGTTATAAATGCGCTCACATGGTAAATAATACATGCACTTTAGGTATCCCTGAATTTAATACAGATGAGGCAAATGATTGTGTTTACTACGTTGTAGACGAAAATGATGTACTAACAGCACTTGGAATACCTGTTTCAATTTAGTAACTTCTTTAGTTGATCGTCCTGAGTATGACGTTAAACTGCTCCTTTTTATTGCACTTACACCGCTGCTACAAAAATGGCACTTCTACCTGAACAGAAACTCATTGCTAAAGTCGTCGGATACACCCCTATGACCGACTCTGAGGGGCGTGAACCGGCCGATACATCTCTCTGCAATAGGAAGATCGAAATCGTTGATGGATGGCCTCACATCCGCTACAGAAAAGAACTCTGCCCGGTTCCTACCATGGAAGACATCGAGGAGTGGGTGTTTGATTCGGTCTGTCTGACGCCAACAGAAGATGAAGTGGAACCTGATCACCCAGCGTCTTGGTTGTCAATCCTTGGCATGATTTAAAATAGTCCAAACAGTTAAAAACTTTCTATGGAATACGCAGGCATTGGTTCCCGCAGTACACCTCCCCAAATATTAAATTTAATGACTCAACTAGCTTCTAAGTTAGAAAATCTGGGTTACACTTTACGTTCTGGAGGGGCTGCTGGTGCTGATACTGCGTTTGAACGTGGTGTTAGCAACCCAGCTAACCGACAAATCTATCTCCCTGGACCTAATTTTAACCTTAAAACAGCAGGACAATTAGGTTTTATTGATTCAACAAAACTACCTAACTGGCAACAAGCAATTGCAACTGTGAATCAATTTCATCCTGCGCCAGAAAAATTAAGTGAATACGCTCGTAACTTAATGGCTAGGAACGCTATGCAAGTGTTAGGACAAACTATGAATCAACCAGCAAAAATGATTGTTGCTTGGACACCAGGTGGTCAAATCACAGGCGGCACAGGACAAGCATTGAGAATGGCACAAGCTTACCAAATCCCAATAAGAAACTTAGGAGATCTTGCAACATTACAAAATGTTCAAAAATTTCTTAAAAGCAATTGATAACAAAATTGATTGAATCATGAACGAAATTCTACAGATTGTATCGATTTCCTTCGATGATCTGGGAAACCTAGTCGTCAAGGCTTACCTTGATGGGTATGGAAAACAGACAGTCCAACAAACGTGGTTTGATCCGCCTGAGTACGGTCCTGGACTGTGCGAAACTGTCATCGATTCCGACTTTCTACCTTCAGAGGTACATCAAAACTTAACAGAGAAGGAATTGGTACAACTTATCGATCGCCACAATCTCCTGGAAAACCAAAGCTGGTTCCCTATCCAGGGAGAATGAATCGGTGTTGACTCCGCCCTTCACTCTGCCTTTGACTCTGCCCACCTTCAGTACACACCAATGAAACCACAAGCCTTAGCTCCAGATCTTACGCCAACCCAAATACACCGCACTGTTGCGGCTATGGAAAGGCATGGCGGCGGCTTCTGCCGCAACCTTGCTCACACCTGGTACGTAGCTGATCCAGGAAACAAACTTAAGATTCAATCTACTTTTGCCGAAGACCTAGCTAAATATGGTCCCGGAACCTATTTCTACAATACCCTGGATAACTGAGATGCCGGCTTCCATCGAGTTTCACTCTGTTACACCTAGGCCAGTTGACGACCACACCAGGCTCCACTTAATTCGTAAAGAATTGGAAGCCATGTCCATTCGTCAAGGACGCCTACACATGATGGATTCTGATCCCTATTTCGTTGATTGCATTGACGAGATAGTCGAAAGAATTAAAGAATACGAAGATTACGATCCAACGCCTGATTATGCAGGCGAACCGCCAATAACGATGGCTGAGATGCACGCAGAAGCCTGGAAACAGCATCAGCTACTTCATTCCTGACCACTATGAACTACATCCGTATTTGGTACAAACTGGAAAATCAGTGGTCTTACGCAACTTACCACACAGCCGACAGCAGTTGGAGAGAATCTTTCTTGATCTTGAAGGCTGCTGGATCTGCTATTAAGCTCCAGTATCTGGACACTGATACAGATGCTGATACCGGGTCGGCCCAGGAAGCAGACCCGGCTCTATGTCTCTGATGGTTATTGCAGACAACAACCATGCCAAACAGTCCTAGCTTATTTTTATACAAAAACCGTAACAAACAACTCGTAAAAAATCTAATGAACACTATTGATTGGCCAGAAAACGACGACACCGATGACCTTGCAAACCAAGATAAGTACAGCATTGAACAACTTCATGCGATGCGTCTTGTTGCCAGGATGAAAGAGGCTGCAGATAGGGTTGGCGCTGGTTTCGTTGGTGGCTTTGTCACACCTACTGGCCAACGTTTCATGATGTCCAATGTGGATGAGAATGATATTCAATTTCAAGCAATTCGGCAAGAGTTGCAAGACATCCAAGACACCAATAGCAAAACTTCGGGCGACTCTTTCAATCGCATCCAAAACACCATAAAGATCATAGAAAGTGACGAAGGAATCCAATTAAGGATAGAACCTAAGGCAGAATAAGATCAGCTCTTTCTCCCAATCCATGAAGTACAACATCTGGAACGCTGTTGCGTATGAGATTACAAATATCCTGATTGATTACGATCCCCGGTGGCGTAACTACTGGTGGATTAATACGCTCAGGAAAATTTGGTTCTTGGATTGGGTTGAATGGAAGGATGCCCAGACCATGACCAAGGTCGACAAACAAGTCGAAAAGATCCAAAAGGAAATGGCAGCCGCTGATGAGTTACAGTACGTCAAACCAATTGTGACTGAGCATCCACCCAATGGGTCCAAGGCTCAGGAGCTGCTTGGAGGAACACTTCAAATCACCGCCCCCTGGTACAAACCAAATGAAAAGGAACCCAAATCAAGCGGAGACTGACGAGAAGAAGCTCAGTCCAAAGTTAAATAGGTTGCGACAATTGATCCAAATGGAGATCAATTACGCCTTTCAGAATGAAGATCCACACGAATATCGGTTTGCACATGAAATCAAAGAGAAGAACGACTGTGCCTGGAAAGATTTTGACACTTTGCTCGGCCCAGTAGGAGAAAAGAAGAATGGAATGTAAATTTGTTTACGTTTCGAGAACCATTGATCCAAAAAGTCAACGCCATTACCTAGATGCAATTGATGATTACGGTCGACACTGGACAGCAGAAATGTCACATCAAGAAGAAGAAGAGTGGATTGTTTTTACCAAAGCTTGGAAGATTAGTTCCCGACGACTTTACAACTAATGATTATTATTACCTGTTGGATAGTAGCTGCGGCTGCGGCTTTAGTTCTGAACCATGTAATTCACAGTCTTAATGATGATGATGATGATGATGATGATGATGATGATGACTGAACTCTCTCCAGCAGCTCGGCAGTTCCTATATGAAGGTGGCTTCACCGATAAGGATGGCCAACTGTTACCTCACTTCCAATCTATTGACCAAGGGAGTAATGAAAAAAACTGAACATCCGGTTCAACTTCCAGATTCACTCATTACTAAGTGGTTGGAAGATACAGACACCCCACTCAGTGTTCAATTCCAAGAGGCTGCTGAGTGGGGAGCAAACGCAGAGCTGGAAGAGTGCTGCTTGTGGCTCAATGGCGGATCAAAAATTGATTACGACACTGCAGCATTACTACGCGCCGCCAGACGCCCCAAGCCTCCGAGCTTGAAGGAGCAGGCGCTTGCCGAATTAAGCGAATGGGAAAACGTCATGGACATCGCGCCTGACAGCCCTATCCGCCGCGCACTGGAGACCTTGAAATGACTAACCTATCCCTCGCCGTTCAGGCAATTTTGGATGCCTACGACTGCAGGGCTTTTTTCTTGCTTAATAATTGTTTCGCTTTCGTCTTCTTCCGCTATTGACAATTCTAATGCTTGCTCGGCTTTATCAATAGCTTTTTTAATTTTTTCTTCCACGGGAATTTCGGGCTGTCCGCCCCAATTAAGAATAGCCATTTGAGTTAATGCAACTACAGACAGTCTAAAAGAATTCTTCATCTACGACCTTGATCCAGGTGAGACTGCCGACTGGCTCAGAGCAGAAGCTGAAAAAGCTCGTCAACAGGAATAATGTAAGATACAGTGAACCTACACACCTGGTGGACAAAAACAGTGGCACAAACCGACACATTGGATGTTCGTTTCCAGAACATCATGGACAAGATTGATCTTGTCATGACCACAATCGAAGACTTGATCGAGGATCCCGTCTTCATGGACAACATCCACGGTGAACAAGAACTATCTCTTGATCTCACACTGGAACTATTTGAGACGATTGCATCTCAGTTCGATCCAGAGGGGGAAGAATCAGATGACGATATGTTCAAACCTGATGACAGCTACAACGCCGATTAGAAATACAATCCCGATCAGGAATAAAAGACGTTAAAACACATCCTTTTCCGAAATCATTACCGATCGGGAACAAAAACCGAAGAGGGCAAACTGTATCAATTGATACAAAATCGTACATTGCAGTAGGCTGTGGCGCTTCCTCCTATCATTAGGAGGTGGGTAAGCCCACGGCCTTTGCAGTACCTCACAATGCCACAATCTTTCAATCCGTTCCTGACTAAAGGGCAGCTTCAGTCGCTCTTGAATCAGCAACTTGTCCAGTCGATGCAGACTCCGGTCATTCCATCCATTCCATCCATCCCATCCGCCTGTAAGGTCACTCCACTCACTCAGTCAGCCCCAGGGGGATCAGACTTCCTCAGCTCTGTCCTCACTCAAGTAGTTGTCAACGCGTTCAAACACCGTTGAACCAACCACACCAACAAAAGCAGGACACGGTCCATGCCGTACAGGAGCAAATCAAGTCACTACTACAAACCAAATCCAAAGTTTGACAGAATTCGTCACTTCTGGCGAATTTACCGCTCCATCAAGCAGGTAATCGGCATCATCTACGACATAAGCTCCGTCTTACTCGTCGTCATGAGCTTCGACAAAGTCTACAAGTACAAAAGCCTCAGGGTAATCAAACCCTGGCAAATTGCTCGACTTGTCGAAAAGATTCCCAAGCTTTTCTACAGCCTCAGACACAAAATGACCTACGGACTGTAAAAAATGTAAACAAAGACAAACAAAAGCGAAAAAACTTGTTTCAGCATCTGTTGAAACAGGCTAAAAACTGAAAAGCGAGGGGCTGGTTCGCATTAGAACCTAAGTCCGGTGCGGCCGGACACCCCTTGCTTCATCTCCGGTAGAGCAAAAGCCAAAACAAATGCAAAATCTGAACAAACTATTCACATGCACAACTATGTGAAAGTTATAAAGTTCAGATGACGCATAAGCCGCAGCCAACACACCAACGGAATCCCTACGAAAAAAGCAGCGATCGTAAAAGCTGCTGAAAACCACAGGCCTGTGGGTCTGATCAGACCCAGGAACTGTAGCGCATCTAACAAGCTTCTGAAACCTCCTACACCACAAAAACCGGGTAGAGCAACCACACATCAGTCCCTATCAGGGAAGACAAAACCCTCCCTCTCCCAGCCCTAACAAAACTTAACATTCCATCTGCTTTTATCGGTCAGTTCGGCGCTATCGTAATTGAGCAAAACTCAGTTGCGGCAATGCTTTTTAGAAGTGCAGAGGTCTGTACCTGTACAGATTTATTCCTCTCATAATAAGAACCGGACCGAATAAATAAAATGGAATTCGAAAGCAAATCAAATCGTAAATTGGCTTGGGCAGTACTGGCTTTGACTCCCAGTGGGCGCAGCGAAATCATCAAGATCACCGACTGTGATGATGCTGATCACACCATCAAGGAGAATCCCTCCATCTTCTACAAGTCAGGACCTTTCATCCTCACTTGACTCACAAGACGCAGAGAGGAGTACAGACTTCCCGACTGCAACACAAGAACCAAAAGCCTGCGGTGCTACAGTCTCCGCAGTTCACAACAAGCTGCCCATGTCTGAAACATTGAAGGGTTACGTCGTCATGCTCCATCACCAGGAGGTAGGAACATTTGCACCATCCTTTCGGACCATGGACGAAGCCGAGGAGTTCTCCAACGCCATGAGGCTCGTCACAACCAACGTAGCAGTCAGTGAGCCCGTCCCCGTGGTCTCCACCAGGGGGTTAATCCAAGAGGACGCTTCAACGCCCCACAATCCCTCAGGCCTGGATTGGGATCAAGAGTTCAGACAACACCTCAATTGCCCCTCAGCAGCCATGCTCAACCTTCTTTACGACAATTCTCCCCAATAAAATAACAACAGTCAAGGGACCAAAAAGAAGAACAACTCGTACAGTCCTGTTACCAGTAGCATCACAGAAGAATCGTGCTATCCTTTCGTTAGCACGATTTTTTATGCATGGCTGTAGTTCTCAGTGTGTCAGTTCCAGAAGCTCTTCACTGTCGGTGGAAAGAATCAGAATTGGACATCAGTCCCTCTGCCCTATTCCAGTCCGCACTTGAAACTGAACTCAGTAAAACAAACCAACACCTAGTCTATTGGAGCAATCGAGCCCTCACAGCAGAAAAAAAGCTCAAGACAATCGCCCAACTCATTGCTGCAACCGACAAAGACGTACGTCGCTTCCTCTATTTCGACAAGTAAGAACGTAAAAAACTATCAACTTTTAAAATTACAAAAAAGATGTAATTCTATTTGTAATTAGTGTCTACATTAGTAGTAATCTGCAGATAAAATTACAGAAAAATTACTATTATTTTACGACTGAATCAAGTCCGCCGCCAGGGGTCTATATATAAATAAGAATAGATATACAAACCCTATAGAAGGTATAGATAGATACAAGCTAACCTCTATCTAACTCTATATAGAAACAAAACTTAAGGGAAATCTTAAGAAAATCTAAAGATGTGTAGATCAAAAAAGAGGCCAAGGGAACCACCCCCTGGCCTTGTACCTTTGCACACACGCTACACGTTTGGTTACCCAACCATGCACCTCTTGCATCCTAGCCAGAAACAGCTAAGGTAGTCAAGCACAGAAAGCCACTACAGGCTCACATGCGACCAACATCCACCCATACCTGGGGTTTACCCACTAACACCATGAGTCTTTTTGATTTCAAATCGATCCACAGCTTGGAAATCGATGCGGCAGACAAGCCATCCATTGATGTCCATGACGGACATCTGATCCTTACCGCTGAGAGGGGTGAAGATCGGATCATGATCACAGCCCCACTCAGCAGTGTGCTTCCCACTGCTGCGCCAATGGTAACGACAGTTCGCTCTGGTAAGACCAGGGGGATGCGTCGTGCCAGGGTCAATATCAACAAAGGAAAGCAGCTTGACCCCAGTCACCGCGCTGTCGGTGAGAACAGTCCTGCTGCCAAGTTGAATGAGAGTTCAGTGCGGGAAATTCGTGCTCTGGCAGAAGATAAAGATTTTGTTAAAACTTTCAGTAGTAAGCAAGGCATGCTTTACGACCTAGCCAATGCCTATGGCATCCACTGGACCACGGTCTGGAGCATCCTTAATTACAAGACCTGGAAGCACGTCGATTCTCACAAGGCACCACAGAAAGCCACCTGATTAAGCTTCTTTGGTTTACTCATTAACAAGACCCATAGAATTTATTCTTTGGGTCTTATTTTTGTTTAATTTTTTACTTTACACACAAAGCCATGCAATTTAACCTGCCGTCTAGCCTTCAAAATGCAGTTGCTGCTTATGATCCAGAAAAGAAGTTGCAGCGCCGTGCTGCTTCAATAGCAGCAACAAATAACACAAGGAAAAAACCTAGTTTTCCGCTCGGCAATCCATTCGATCTTATCCCACCAGAGGTTGTTCGATCTGAAGATTTACAACGAATTATCAGTAACATCAACTCTTCTCTTGTAGACCGTCGTTATCATTCTTTTCACAAAGTAAAAGTATTACAGGACAATCCTTTTGTATCCAGAGAAGATGTTTATGCATTTATTCTTCATTTCGAATCATTGTGGCTTGCAATCTGGTTACCACCAGAGCGGCAAAAAGGAGAGTATCTCTTCGGGTACGCCCGTGCTTTTAAGAATAATGAGAAGTCACGTAACATGATCAGTTCGATCGTGCGCGACAAGATGCTCGAGCATGGTGAGCTTGTCAGTTATGGCAAGACAGAAATGGTTGTCGAGCGCGGATTGATGACGATCAAAGACGTACAAGAAAAAAGCCAAGGTAGCCGTTGGTATAACTATGTAGCTCCTTGGGATTTTGTCGGCTATTACCAAAAAACTCGAGATATGCGAAAAGTCATTAGTAAGTTTGAAGTAACGCTTGCAGCAACTGTACCAAGTTGGGAAAATACTAAATGGTACGAACGTATTAACTGTCGCAATCCGTTGGAGGCAGTCGATCTTAAACTGCCACCAGAGGTGTACACGTTTCTAGGTCAATCAGCATCAGATACGGAGTTAAGCGTTGACCTGCTAGTTAAGATTATTGAGTTTTATCAGAATGAAGACAATGATCGGGCGATCGCATTCGGCGGGCAAGCAAACTTTATAGAGCGCAATATTATCAAATCAATTATTAGCACACCGTTGATTAAAAAATGGATTCAAAGTAAGCTTGCTTCTATTAATAAAGATTTCAAAGATGTAAATTGTGTAAGTAAGAAAGAAATTCTATCTAACTGGTCCAGAGTTGAAAGGTTGATGGACAATATTATGTATGTAAAATCTATTTGGAATGATTGTCCGCTTGATTATTACAACTCCAACATTGATACACTTTCTTTTTTCCGGTTCAGAAGCCACCTTAGATGTGTAGAAGCAAAAGCTTGGCTCGCTGAGCACATGCCAGTCGCTTCATTCTTTCAGATTATCAAGAAGTTCTGGGAATCTGATAGTAATAACATCAATGGATTTCACGAGTGGAATGACACCGTGTCCATGCTCCAGGGTATCCTGATTCACCAGGAGTACAAGCAAGATCTTAAAGCTCCAAAGCGTTGGCGCATCTCAGAGTTTCACGACTACATCCAAGGTGAATCGTGGAAACTCAAGAACGACAAGATCGATTTGCCCCAGGACTTATTTCCTTCCCCAATTAAAGTGGAGACCAGTGATGGCAGGATCTGGTCGTTTTTCCAACCGATCGACACGCACCAGTTGGCCCAGTGGGGGCAGGCAGTGCGTAACTGCATCGGCAGCGCCTCCCACTACGCCGAAGAGGTCAAGAAGAAGAAACACTTCATTGTGCTTTGCACCCTGGATAGGAAGCCAACCTTCACCATCCAACTCAAAGTCAACGATGGCGTCATGTCTGTGATCCAGATGGTCTCCATAGCAAACAGAAGGTTGAGTAATGTCGAGTCGGCTGATTATGGAGAAGCGTTTCAAAAAGCCTTGTTTCAGCGTGAAAATCAACTAAACTCAGGGCAACCTGCGACCTCTGCCAGTGTCACTACCTGACCAAGACGATCAAGCTCAAGTCAGTGAGGGAGGCGGTCTCCGCGTTACCTACAACGAGGACGACTCCTCTCTCACTCTTGGGTGGGATCCAGAAACTCATCCTGAGTACAACTACTTAAACGATTTTTCAGAGGATGAATTATCTGAATACCTGAACGGTATCTTAAAAGAAGAAATTTCTAAATTTGAAAACTCATCCACTTCTGATTAAGAACATGACACACGAAGAAAATGTAGCTGCATACGCAGATTCAATGGGCCGGAAAGAGGTCGAGCCTGATAAAGATGTGCCAACTGAAGAGGACATGCTGCGCTGGACCACTCTCAGTCAGAAATTTGATCGTGAGTCACCTAAAAAAATGGCTTTGCGTGGTGCAATCTGTGATTACATCGATGAGATGGAAGTCGATGAATTCATGGAAGACCTAATTTCGATTCTAAGTAAAGAAGAAATCTACTTTAGAAATAGGGCAGATATATACGCCAACTTGATAGAAATAGTAGAACAACTATCTGTAAAACTCGGTAATAGTAAAGATGCAGAATAAGCCAAAAAATCCAATACAAGCAACAGGTAGCTATGATGCCCGCACTAAAGAATATAATTTGTCTATCTGTAGTGGTGATCTTGTTGTTACGTTTGAGTTCTTAAAGAAGGAAGATATTGAGCACTTTATTTCCTGTTTAACTTGCATGCTTTACTGCGATGAAGACTAAATTGAACAGCGACGTCAAACTGGTCTGGGTTACACCAGAAGCAGAGAAGATGATCACATATTGCGCCAGAGTGTCATCTCCTGAGAACCAGGAGAACATAGAAACAGCTCCGAAGTTGCTTGCTTACTGTATTAAGAACAGGCACTGGAGTATCTTTGAGATGGCAAACATGTGTGTTGAAGTTAATACAACTCGATCTATCTCTGCTCAGTTGATTAGGCATAGGAGTTTTAACGTACAAGAATTTTCACAGCGTTATTCAGATGTGGCAGCTTTGGGTCCACTTAAGATGCCTCACCTGCGTCGTCAAGATATGAAGAATAGACAGAACTCCATTGATGATCTAAGCACGGAGCTAGTACAAAACTACTACCGCCGTATCAGCACTTTGTTTGAGGAGTCTGAGCATCTCTATCAGGAAATGATCAGCAGTGGGGTGGCTAAGGAATGCGCCAGGGAGGTGCTTCCGCTGTCCTCTCCAACCAGGTTGTACGTCAATGGCAGCATCAGGAGCTGGATCACGTACATCGCTCTGAGAGAGAAGCACGGAACTCAGCTAGAGCACATGAAGATCGCCAAGGACATCAAGGAGATCTTCTGTGCAGAATTTCCAAACACTGCAGAAGCACTTGGAGGCAGCGAGCCGTGGATTATTTAGAGAATGACGACCTTAAGTCCACTGCCATACAGGCTTGGTTGGATATTGTTTACGGGGGCCAGGACACCAGGGAGTGGACAACAGCAATGAGAGTTATCAGACAAGCCTTAGAAGCAGTTCCAGATAACATTAAATACAAACCAACTTCCTTGTTTTAATTGCCTGGGCACCGAAAGGGTAAGTCCCAGGCTTTGTTGTATCTGCACACGCTATGACAACCGCTACAACCACTGCACCTAAGCTTCCGAAAGTTCCTGACAAAGCACTAGAAGCACTCAAAGAAGGAATCCAATCTGTTCTTGACTCCAAGGATTGGGCTGGATTTCTTTCTGCTATCAGAAAAATTCACAGTTACAGCTTCAACAATCGGCTGCTTATCATGCTGGGCCAGTCGAAGAGAGGGTGGGAGCTATCTCCCTATGTTGCTGGCAGAACCAAATGGAATACGGAATTTAACAGGCAGCTAAAAGAAGGTGAATTTGTTAAGCCCATCTGGATCCTGGCTCCAATCCTAGTTGAAAAGAAAGATGAGAATGGTAATCCAATCAGGAAAGCCGATGGTTCCACAGAAAAAATTGCAATTCGGTTTCGAGGCGTTAAGGTTTATGACCACAGGCAAACCCACGGAGATGATCTTCCAGAACCAGATACGGAAGGGATGATGGCTGAACTGGATTGCGAGGCATCCGAGGAATTGTTCAAAGGTATGGTTGCTGTCGCCAAGAAACGTAATGTTCAGGTTGATGATTCTGTATCAAAATGTGAAATGGGTGGAGCCCACGGTCGTTGTTGGTTCCAGAATCAAGGTCGCGCCAGTAAGATTGAAATTCTTCAGGGATTGAACCTGGCGACACAGATCAGTGTCCTGGCTCACGAGCTAGGTCATGCAATACTCCACAACAGAGATGAATACCAAGAACATGACACAGCGTCAATTAAAGAGTTGGAAGCTGAATCAGTTGCTTATCTTGTATGCTCTTATTACGGTATGGATCTCGGCAGTCGTAGCTTCCGTTATATTGTTCATCACGATCACGCAGCGGATGACGTGGTAGCTGATCTACTTAAATCAGGTGATCGGATCTTTAAGGCCTATAACGAAATTATTTCTGTCGTGGATTCAAGACTGGAGGAGTTCGGACTCAAGCCAAAGGCGTCAAAGTAGCATAGAATCCTAGAGCTGTGGTTGCCTTGTCAGCGGCTACAGCTCTAGGTGACTTGTCATCTGGAGAACGAGAGTAGGTAGGGGGACAGAGAGTGAGACCTCTGTCCCTTTTTCTATTGTGAGGGTGGGACCGAACCTTGATCACAGGTACGGCCCGTCAGTTACCAGGCAGGGGAAGCGACAAAAACCCTGTCTCCCTCTTTAATAGGGCCCTGACGTCGCTCTTCTTCGGGCCACAATAAATTTAGCATATCTGTCATGATTAAGAGTCCCGTAGAAAGACTATTGGATCCGGATAAAGAACCAAACAATTGGTTGGCTGCTGTGCTACGTGATCTTGTAGATCAAAATACAGAAGAATCTAAAGAAAGTCTTAAGAGTGCTATTACAAGCTTGGCTTGCTGGGTCGAGCCAGGAGTTATTGATTCACTATTTTACCATTGGATAAAAGAATATAAAGTGTTAATGGCTCAAAGTAAAAAGCCTTGAAGTAGTTGCGCCCTGCCGTGCAGATCATTGGATCATCTGGAATTACACCGGTAATTTTATACTTCACTCGAAGTGGATCAACTGGATAGGGTGGACGATACCAAGTAAATTCTTTTAGTTCTTCATCGATAATCCACTCGGGTCTGTTCTTGCACCATCTCTTAAAAGCACGAAATTGTTTTTCTGGGTAACGCGACGTACAGTCAATTACCAGGTGATCACCTGGGTGGAGGTTCCAACGGAGCTTTAAGACTTCATCATTACCTTTTGAGATGGCAGTCAACCCAACCTTTCCCCGCATAACCTGGTTAAGCGTGCGGGCTCTCCTGTTCTTCTTTCTTCTGTACCAATCATTGAGTTGTCGTCTTGACTTACCAACGGCAAAGCCAACGTTCCAGCGATAAAATCCAGGGCTGTACTCACAGACAGGCTCCAGAAAAACTTTGCAGAGGTGGTCTCCCACCCTGAATAAAGAACCTGTAAACTTGCGACAGACCCGGTAACTCATTTGGAAGAACTTATTTTTTTAATTCAATCAGACCCTGAGCTGTGGGAGGTCGTTGAAAACCTGAAGCACCAGGATGAGGACCTGTCCGATTTTATCCTCAGTGTTTCTCACATGCTATCGGTCGAGTTTGAGGAGTTGCACAGGACGGACCTCAGTGATAAACTTTCAGCATTGTTCGGCGGTCTGCCGGAGAAGGCGTTCCTCATGGTACCCCTACTGATGCACATCGCTTTAGATATCTTCTTGATGAAGGCAATTCCCGATCGCAGCGCCCTGAGGGATTGAGAAATGCAAGTTGGGTATGTTCTGTGTTCTGCAGATCTCAGCAGAATTCTGTGTCTAAGTGACTGCAGAAAAAAAATTGAGATGTTGACAGTTGATAGCACTAAAACAATTAACAAATCGATCTGCTTGTCGGACCTGACAGAGATCAAAAGCATCTACAAGAAGTTTCATGACAAGGAACTTGTCGGAGACCTGGAAGTTGTTAATGTAGCTAGGCTTTACAAAAAGTTCTACTAATCCAATATAAGAAAAACTTATGCGTCTCGTAATTGATACGGAGACCAACAATCTCCTGGCTGAGTTGGACAGGGTTCACTCGCTTGTGCTGCGAGACATTGACACGGGCACCATCTATAGCTGTGCAGATCAACCAGGATACCGATCCATTGCTAGTGGATTGGAGTTGGTGCAACAAGCAGAACAGGTTGTTGGTCACAACGTCATCGCGTTCGACCTACGTGCTCTGAAGAAGGTCTATCCGTTCTTTAAGTTGAGGGACGATTGCGACATCTATGACACCCTGATCGTCAGCCGTGTGCTCTGGCCTGAGCTGGATCCCGTGGACCGGCAGAACTTCTCTCACATAGAGCCGAAGTACATGGGTCGGCATTCGCTTGCTGCCTGGGGTGAACGCCTTGGTGTTGCCAAGATCAAGTTCGCAGAAGAAAAGAAAAAAGAAACAGCCACTGAAAATATCTGGGAATCCTGGAGCGAATCGATGCAAACCTATTGCGTCGGAGATACTCTGGTGACCTTGGAGCTGTTTGAGTATTTTCAGACACAGTGTTTGGCGCCAAAGTGTCAGAAACTGGAGCATGACTTTGCTAAAGTCATGGCCTTACAGGAAGACTTTGGTTTTCCTTTTAATGAAAAAGCTGCTTTTGCATTGGTCAATGATCTCAAAGTTAAACGCGACGAAATTAACGACAAACTCCAAGAAGTTTTTCCGGTTCTCGTTGAAGAGAGGTGGTCACCTAAAACTGGTAAACGTCTCAAGGACAAGGTTGAAGTTTTTAACCCAGCGTCAAGACAGCAGACAGCGGAGAGACTACGCAGCAAGTATCCGGAGATAACTTTTGCGGAAACAGAGAAAGGGTCTCCCAAGGTTGATGACGATGTGCTGGAAAGTCTGGGTGAGTTCTATCCGGAAGCTAAGTTACTAGCTGAGTATCAGACGCTCAACAAACGTCTAGGTCAGATCGCAGAAGGTAAAGAAGCGTGGTTGAAGCACTGCCAGAAGTTTGGTGATGGTCGCATCCACGGGGGTGTTAAGACAAATGCCTGCGTAAGCGGTAGGTGCAGTCACGTAAACCCAAATATGGCCCAAGTGCCTTCTGTAGGCCACGCATATGGAGCTGAGTGCAGGGCTCTCTTTACAGCACCTGAAGGCTGGATTCTAATAGGCACCGATGCGTCTGGCCTCGAGCTAAGAGCGTTAGGTGCATGGCTTGCTCATTTTGATGGTGGCGAGTATGCAAAGCTTGTAAGCAATGCAGGATTTGATATACATACTTACAATGCAAAACTGTTTGGTATTTATAACGGAGAAGGAGAAATTACAAAGACTACTAGAGATCTAAGTAAGCGACTGATCTATGCTCTTTTATACGGAGCCGGTGCAAAAAAGGTAGGAAGTGTTATAGATTTAGCAGCAAGTGAACAGAAACAATATGATATAGGTAAGAAAACAATCAATACTTTTTATGCAAATCTACCTGCAATTAAAAAACTAAAAGATAGGATTGACGCCAGGATTACTGAGCGTGGTTATCTGTTTGGTATTGATGGTCGGCATCTACAAATTCGCTCCAGGCACTCGGCACTGAATCAACTGCTGCAGTCCACTGGGGCTGTGCTGATGAAGAAAGCTACTTGTATTTACTATGAAGATTTAGAAAGTGTGGGGTTGCGTTTCGGAGTTGATTATGGTTTCTGCGCAAATGTGCATGACGAATATCAGGTAGCAGCTAAACCTGAGCATGTTGAATTAGTTAAAAAGATATCAATTGAAGCTATAGAAAAAGCTGGTAGATTTTTTAATCTACTTTGTCCTTTTACTGGTGAAGCTAGGAGCGGGGTAAATTGGATGGAGACTCACTGATTAACGAAAGAATAAACCACCAGCTTCTGAAATTCCGAATTTACGAGTTGGAAAATTAAAGGGTGTCATGATTACTTCTTCTTTCCACCATTTTTTGCTTTGTTGGCCACGGCGTTACCGCTGTTCTGCTTGGCGTTTTGCTTGCCAACAGCAGACTTTCCCTTCTTGCTTTTGGGTTTGGGCATCTTAACAATATTTTCTGATACTATCTTAGGGTCCCCTAGTACAGTCCTCCCACCACGGAGCAGCCAATGGAGCCTCAGCGACTGACAAAAATCAAAGAGTCCTTAAAAGACATGAGTTTGGAGGAGCTTCAAGACATGTCTGAGAATCTCACCAGTCTCATCTCAGTCTTGATGACGCGCCAGGTGGCAGTAGAAGATTCAATCCTTGATCGTCTTGATTCTGTGTTTAGTAAATGACACCTAAGGAGGAGAAATGGCACGTTAGATTTTTGCGTCTTGCAAAAGAAGTGTCAACTTGGAGTATAGATCCGTCTACAAAAGTTGGGTGCGTTCTTGTAAAAAATAAGAGGGTAATCTCAACTGGATATAACGGATTCCCAAAGAACATCAGTGACGACTTTGATCGACTTCTCGATCGGGAAAAGAAGTATGAAATTACAGTACATGCAGAGGTTAATGCAGTTACAACTGCCGCACTTCACGGCGTCAGTACTGAAGGGAGTATTGCTTACGTTAGCTTCAGTCCATGCTCTCGCTGTGCTGCTGTGCTTATCAACGCTGGTATTTCTGAAGTCTATGTAACAGGTGGTTCCATTATTCCAGATCGCTGGTTGTCAAACTTTATTACGGCAAGTACCCTGCTGGCGGAAGCCGGTGTAGGCTACAAAGTCGTTGACATTTCTTAACTAACTCCTAATTATGAACCTCATTCTTGCTTCTGCTAAATATGTCGGTGAAGTTTTCACTGATAGTGGGTTGCGATTCATGCACCTAACGATGGAACAATCTGGTAAGAATGCGACGGATGTTCCAATCTTTGTTGTTCCAAACAAAGCTGCAGGTGAGACATTCGATGCGTTTGCGCCAGGGTGTAACTTACTTGTTTCGGGTAGGTTGTATCCAAATCGTACAGACTACAAGATGTATGTGGTGCCGACTGCTCCGTTCCAAGTGGTGGCAAAGGAGGTAACTCTCAACCAGGTCAACCTTGCTGGAGGTGTTGGGTACATTGCAGATCAGAAGATGGAGGATCTTTACACGTTTTCATTGATGTGTAAGGCACCGAGCCAGGCGCTGCTCAATTACTCCTGGCAGGACAGCATGGGATTTCGGATCGAGAGCTGGGGTGACGACGCCAAGAGGCTGAATAACCTGCTGTACGTGGGAAGGCAGATGTCGCTGGCTGGTAGTCTTAGGTACAACACCTGGACTGCTAAGGACGGTTCACCTCGGTCCATCTACCAGGTGCGGGTTCGCGCATCACAGTATTCCCTCTTTGGAAAAAACCAAAACCAGAATCAAAATGTATCAATTGATACAGATAAGCCTGCTGGTGTACCGGTTGGTGTCGGTGCCACAATGACGACCACGGTAACCGATCCGCCTTTCTGAAGCAAAGGTAAAATTTTATGAAAGGGACAGGAGGATTTTGTTTTTCTTGACTACGTTGTAACAGTGGGATGAGAGGTCAGGCAGCAGGC
>Ga0208019_1000480_pt1 | contig 21461 bp, 22 predicted proteins | sample CB_VirMetaG_5_FD_184540 | JGI IMG/M metagenome (GOLD analysis project Ga0208019, IMG submission 184540) | Freshwater to marine saline gradient viral communities from Chesapeake Bay - CB_1508_1D Viral MetaG (SPAdes) (version 4) | ecosystem: Environmental > Aquatic > Marine > Coastal | place: USA...
GAAGTGTACAATAAGGATTCTGTTGGTAGTGTTCCACTGTCTGCAGTAGACGAAAAAACCCTTGAATCGATGGTAAAAGTTTGATGAAGTTTACCACTAGAGCATATAATAGTTTTGCCCTGAATCCCAAAACAAAGGCAAGCATTATTAAAACTAGTGAAGAAGAAAGACTGAAGGGAGAAGCAGAATACTATCTGGATCTCCCTGATGATCTCAGAGTCTTCTTTCCTAGAATGATTGATTGTGATCTGACTCCCCCATACACTATGGAATTGGAGTTGTATGCATATGATAATCTTGGAAATGTTATGGTATCTTCGAATTATCATGGCAATTTTTGGGAAAAAGCATTTGACTTTCTTCTTGGATATATCAATGCATATAAAGAGTCAGAATCTATTCCAGCGAACCGTGAAGATTCTCTTCTGATGTTCGTTGATAAGACTGAGAGAGAATATGTAAAGTTGATGCATGACTTTGATTTCTTCAGATCTTTGAGACTTGAAGAAGAGTTTGTTTTAAATGGCAGACCACTAAAATCTTTCAATGTAATCTGGGGAAAACTCAAAGAGTTTATTGAAACCAAACTGATTGAAGATAACTTTTATTATATTCATGGCGATCTCTGCTTTAGTAATATTCTCTATGGAATTAATCCAATCACAAAGGATTTGATTCTTAAAATGATTGATCCTAGAGGAGTATTTGGGAAGACAAAATACTTTGGGGATCCTTATTATGACCTTGCAAAGATTTCACATTCTTGCAGTGGAGGATATGAATACTTCATCTACGATCAGTTTCAAGTGGATGTAGAATCAAATAAATTCTTCCTTGACTTTAAGAATGAGTCTAACAAAGATAAAATTAATTCTAAGTTTGTTGACTTAGTTGAGGAATATAAGTTTGATTATCAGAAGATTAAACTTATTGAAGGATGTATTTTTGTTGGAATGTGTGCCAGACACTATGATAGTCTCGAAAGACAGAAGTCCATGTTTATTACTGGTCTTAAAATACTGAATGAGATTTATGAAACACTATAGATTTTGTTTTGATCTTGATGGCACTCTGTGTTATACGAGAAAAGAAGATGAACACTACAGAGATGTAAAACCAATTCCTGGAGCAATTGAAACAGTTCAGAGACTAAAGGCGGAAGGTCATTATATTATTATTATGACTGCCAGAAATATGGTTACTCATAATAATAATCTTGGTAAAATTATTGCCAATCAATGTCCTATTGTGGTAGAATGGTTGGATAGGCATGGTATTCCTTATGATGAACTTCACTTTGGAAAACCTGTTGCAGATTTTTACGTCGATGACAAAGCAGTCAAACTAGAAGACTGGAATACTTTTAACAAAACTTTGGAACAACTATGAGAGATTTTTTCTTTGACACTGCTAATGTAGACTTTATCAAGTCTACTATGGATAAGTATGGATCTGATATTGATCCAAAGTGGGTGCGTGGTGTAACCACTAATCCAAATGCTTTTAGTAAACTTGATAAGTATCACCTTGATGAGTGGTTGGATCACTCTGTTGTGATGGGTAAACTCATTGCGGATATTCGTGGTGACAATGCTGGTGAGGTTCACATTCAAGCACCTTATTCTCACCTTGACCCTGAAGTGATCCTTGAGTATGCCAAGATGATTACTGATGCTACTCAAGGCACCTGTAGGGTTGGTATGAAGATTCCTCCATATCAGCGAGTGCTTGAGTATGTTAATCAATATAATGAGTATGTCATCACCAACGTCACTGGTCTTGCTGATTCTTCTACTGCTCTAAAGTGTTGCACCTATGATGTTGGATATATCAGCATTATTCCTGGTCGCATGGAAGAAGTTGGTATTGATGCACAGTCTGCTATTGCTTTTGTGAATCAGTGCAACTTTGGAAACACTGAGATTATTACTGGTAGTCAGAGAACCACTGAGCAGATCATCTATTCCTTCTATCTTGACACTGTTCCTACCATTGGCGAGAAGTGTTGGGCAGACATCTTCCAAGGTGACAACTTCCAACGCATCCTAAATATGGAGTATGGTTATGATCCAGTTGGTTCGTTTAGTCCAACGATTTCGCAGGATAATATTAATTTGTCTCTTGCTTTCTTTGAACAAATGGATGGATTGGGTGATACCGCTCGTAAAGATCTTGAAGAAAGAATTAAATGAAAATTACAGTTCTAGGTTCGGGTGGGCAAATTGGTGCCTACCTGACTGAATACCTTCGTGAGAAAGGTCATAAAGTTCATGAGTTTGATGTTGTCAATGGTGTCCATCAGGACATGACAACTATTCCTAATCCCGAATTGCATCGGGTTATCATGGATACAGACTTTGTTTTCTTCCTTGCATTTGATGTTGGTGGATCAAGATACCTGAAGAAGTATCAGCACACCTTTGACTTCATCAACAACAATGCTCGTATCATGGTCAATGTGTTTGACCTGCTGAAGAAGTATCATAAGAAGTTTGTTTTTGCATCATCTCAGATGAGTAACATGAGTTACTCTCCATACGGTGTAATGAAGCGTGTGGGTGAGATGTATACTCAGAACTTGAATGGACGCATTGTTAAGTTCTGGAATGTCTATGGTATCGAGAAAGATCCAGAGAAGTCTCATGTTATCACTGACTTCATTCGTAAAGGATTTGAAGAAGGTGAATTTGAAATGATGACCGATGGCACAGAAGAGCGTCAGTTCTTGTATGCAGAAGACTGCTGCAAAGCACTTGAAACAGTGATGGAATGCTACAGTGATTTCAGTGTTGATGATCCTCTCCATATCACATCATTTAGATCTGATACAATTAAGGATGTTGCAGCAACTATTCAGGGGTGCTTTAATAGAATTGGAATGTATGATGTAAAAATCAAACCTGGTCTTGCAAAAGACAGCGTTCAAATGGATAAGAGAAACGAAGCAGATAACTTTATTACTGGTTGGTGGTTGCCAGAAACTAACCTCGGTGCTGGCATTCAAAAAGTATTTGATGAAATGAAAAAGGAGTATGTGAAAGAATGATTGGATTTAATCATCTCGGCAATCTAGGCAGACTGGGAAACCAGATGTTTGAGTTTGCCGCTCTTCGTGGTATCGGAGAAAAACATGGATATGAGATTTGCATTCCTCCAGCAGAACATGAGGGTATTGAAAACTACAGTCTTCATCAGTGTTTTAAGTTGGATCACGTTCGGACTGGATTTGTCGAAGCACAAACTTATGCTCAAGAACAGTACTTTCACTTTAATGAAAATCTATTCGAGACTTGTCCTGATAATTTGAGTCTTTATGGATTCTTTCAATCAGAAAGATATTTTGCTCATGCTGCAGATGTTATCAGAAAAGACTTTACATTTCATGATGATATTATCGCACCTTGTTTTGAATTTATACAACAATTTCTTTCTGAAGAACCAATCATGCTTCACGTTCGTCGTGGAGATCCAAACTTGACTGATCCTCGTGGATTTAAGTGGTCTTATACTCAGTGTGGGGATCAGCATCCTGTTCAACCATTGTCTTATTATGAAGAGGCACTTTCCCACTTTAGTGATACTCAACCTGTAATTGTTTTTTCTGATTCTCCTGAATGGGTTAAGGAACAAGAGTTCTTCTCTGGTGATCGATTCATGATTTCAGAACCACAAGAAAAATATAAAGATGGATCATATACTCCATATACAGATCTTTGCTTGATGTCTTTGTGTTCTCATGCTATAATTGCAAATAGTTCCATGAGTTGGTGGGGTGCTTGGTTGCAATCGAATCCATATAAAAAAGTAATCGCACCTAAAATGTGGTTTGGTCCTGCATACAAGGACAAAAATACAAAAGATCTTTATTGCCCTAATTGGATAACACTATGAAAATTTTCGTAACAGGATGCGCTGGACTTCTTGGCGCAAATTATACTAGACACCTACTTCAATACGGTCATGAGGTTATCGGTATTGATAATCTGTCTGGTGGATATAAAGCATTTGTCCCCAAAGGAGAGAACTTTACATTTGTCAAGTTGAATCTTGAGAATAGGAAGAAAGTGGTAGAACTTTTTGATGAACATAAACCAGATGTTTTACTTCACTTTGCTGCTTATGCTGCAGAAGGACTCTCTCCTTTTATTCGTAATTTCAATTATCGGAACAACTTAATTTGCTCTACCAATCTGGTCAATGAGTGTATCAAGAATGATACCAAGATGATCTTTACATCTAGTATGGCGGTTTATGGAGAGCAAGAACCACCTTTTACTGAGGATAAGCAACCTGCTCCAGTTGATCCCTATGGCATTGCAAAGTATGCTGTAGAGTGTGATTTGAAGTTGGCACATGAACAGTTTGGTCTGCGGTATAATATTATTCGTCCTCACAATGTTTTGGGAATTTATCAAAATATTTGGGATAAGTATCGTAATGTAATTGGTATTTTTATTCGTAAGACTTTAACTGGTGAACCTCTTCTTGTGTATGGTGATGGAGAGCAAACTCGTGCATTTTCTGATATTCAATATTACTTGGAACCCTTTGATAAACTTCTAACGGATTACGACAACGAAACCTTCAATATTGGTGCGGATAAATATTTTACACTCAACGAAGTTGCAGAGACAGTACAAAAGATTGGTAGGAAATATGGTTATGATGTTCCTATTGAGCATGGAGAACCACGCCATGAAGTCAAACACGCATATTGTGATCACACGAAAGCAAAGACCGTATTAGACTTCAAGGATGAAACTAACCTTGAAGAACTTATTGAAAGTATGTTTGTTTGGGCTATGAAGCAACCAAACAGAAAAGTGAAGCAGATGGAGTATGAAGTGACAAAGGATATGTATGAGTATTGGAAGGACAACTGATGAAGTTTTTGGACAAGTTCTGCGACAAGGCACTTCACGGTGACCTTGATTCTGATCGACACATCATTTCAATTTTTTCTATTGCATTAGCATCTAGAGGAAAAACATTTGTTGAACTTGGTGTGCGAGAAGGTCACACAAGTGAACCTCTGTATGAGGCAGCAAAATTGAACAATGGACATCTTTGGTCTGTTGATCTCAATGACCCTTCAGAATACAAACCAAACAATGGTCATTACACTTTCTGCAAGCAGGACAGCATTAAGTTCCTAGAGGAATGGCCAAAGGATAAGAAGATCGATGTTGTCTATGTTGATGACTGGCATTCATATCCTCATGTCAAAAAACAACTTGAACTTCTTGATGGACTGGTTGGACCTAGCAGCATCATTCTTCTGCATGATTTGATGTATGGTGGAACTGATCCTTTCTATCACTGTGACCTTGCTCATGGCGGCGCTCAATGGGATGGTGGTGGTCCTTATCGTGCAGTAGCAGAACTTAATCCACAGTTTTGGGAGTGGTCAACTCTTCCTTGGAACAATGGACTAACAATCCTTCGTAAAAAATATAGTAATCGTTATCATAGGAGGTAAACATGACACAAAATCTAGCGTATAGTATGCCATTACCTGAACTGGAGGCATTTGAATATTTCAAAGACGATATCAACGTATTAGTTGATATTGGGTGTAGAGAAAATGATGAGTATTCTCAAATTAAACCAACAGCGGAGGCATATCTATTCGATGCAAATAGTTATTTCATCGATAGACTGAATGAAAAAGTCAAAGGAAACAAGAACATCAAGGTCTTTGCATTTGGTCTTTCTAATCGTAATGAAGAAGTTCAATACGATGATGATAGTGAATCAATTCTAGAGCATCGATTTAGGAAGAGTGATCTGACTACCGTCAAGGTTAGGAAGTTTGATGAGGTCATGAAGGAGTGTAAAATCCTAGGTAAGATTGATTTCTTGAAAGTTGATATTGAAGGATGTGAACCTGATATCCTTGAGCACTACGATGTTATCAAAGATATCAAGTATGTCCAGTTTGAGTTTGGTAGGGGTTGGCCAAATCTTGATAATTATAATGTTTGGAATGTAGTAGAACAATATAAAGAAACCCATAAATGTTACTATCTCAGAGATCTTAGTCATAGTATTTGTAAAGAACATGATCTAGATCTCTTTACCTACATTGATAAAGACCTTCATGAAATTCTTCATAAGAGAATGGTGGAAGGTCCTTGGGGTGAAGGCGGAAATGTTTGGATGATCAAGAAAGAAATCGCAGAAGAACTTGGAGTTTAATTATGTTAGCAGCAAGTATTCATGAACATGCTGGACTTGGTAATCAAATCTGGAGAGCAGTTGTTTGTAGAGTTTTTGCAGATCGTCTCGGTTATGATTATGGAATCAGTTATCCAGGTTGGAGAGGAAAATTTCTTGATTTTGATTGGGGAAAAGAAGTAAATTTAAATGTTGAAGAAGACTTACACTTCCAACAATCACATGAGTTTCAACATTATTATAAGGAAGTGTGTGAACCTTTCCCCGAAGTCATGGGGGAGATTGGTCGAGCAGATAAAAATCTCTGGGAACTAAAGGATAATACCTACATCAATGGTAACTTCCAGAGAATGTCATACATTGAAGATTACCGAGATAAGATTTGTGATTGGTTGTCTTATGATGACAAGTATAAAGTAAGGGATTATTCATCAGATAATGTTTGTGTGATTCAGTTGAGGGGTGGAGACTATACTACAGGGCACTCAATGCTTCCTCCTGAGTATTATCGTTCTGCGATGACTCATATGCGTAAAAATAATCCAGACATTGAGTTTGTGATTGTGACTGATGATCTTAACACTGCAAGGAGAATGATTCCTGGTGTTCCTGTTGTTGGTTCTGCTGCTTCGGATGAAAAAGATCCCGATCAGAAATTCATCTCTTGGTATGAGTACACTGGTGGTCCTGTTTCAATTGATTATAGTATTCTCAATACAGCAAAGTATGCTATAATATCCTCATCTACATTTGCTTTTTGGCCCATTTGGACAAATAATGAACTGGAGAATGTGATTGCACCAATGTATTGGTTTGACTGGTCTAGGTCAACTGGTTGGTGGAGACCATACGACTCGATTGTAAATGACGAAAGATGGTTGTGGTTGGATAGGTTTGGTGACTTGTATCAGAGTTCCGCATGTATTGAGGGAAGGGATCGTGAAAGTAATTGATGTATTTCCATTTTTCAATGAACTTGATATTCTGGAAATTCGACTGAATGTGTTAGATCCATATGTGGATTATTTCATTCTGAGTGAAGCAACCAAGACTTTCTCTGGTCTTGATAAACCATTGTATTATCAAGAGAACAAAGAAAGGTTTGCTAAGTTCAAGGATAAAATTATTCACAACATTGTTGAGGATAATACAGATCCTCGTCTTCATCCTTATGAAAGGGATATCTTTCAGAAGAATAGTATCAAGCAACTTGTCATGGAGAAAGCATCAGATAATGATGCAATTATCTGGAGTGATGTAGATGAAGTTCCTAATCCAGAAGCAATCGAAGAAATCGATAGTTATTTTGAGAAGGATGTCATCTATCACTTTGCACAAGAGAACTGCATTGGATATCTAAATCTAGTAGAAACTACTGGTCATATTAAAGCAATGACTCCTGATTGGGGATTTGAGGATCGTGCTCGATGGTTAGGTACAAAACTTTTCAGTAAGTCAATTCTTGAAAGGTACACAATGTCCGAACTGCGAAGTAAGCAGGAACGGGAAACTAACTCTAGGATTTTCCCAGGTGGTTGGCACTGGAGTTATGTTGGGAGTGAAGGACTCTCAGTTGAAGATCGTATTATCAAGAAACTAGAGTGTGCTGCACACTTAGAATCAAACACTGATACAATTAGAATTGGCGTATCAAAAATTAAGGATAATAAAGATCCTTTGGGGAGAAATTATGCTGCATATCAAACAGTTCCTATTAATCACTCCTATCCAGAATACATTGTTAACAACAAAGAAAAGTACTCTTATTTAATTAAATAAAATGTCTCACAAAGAACAACAAGATTATTTTCAATCTGTAAAGGATAAATTTCCAGAATCATTCATTGGGAAAAAAGTTCTTGATATTGGATCTTATGATTTGAATGGAACTAATGAATATCTTTTTACCGAATGTGAATTCACTGGATTAGATATTGAGGAAGGTCCAGGTGTTGATATTGTATGCGAAGCACAGAAATATGATGCTCCAGATGAGTCTTATGATGTAATTATATCGAGTGAGTGTTTTGAGCATAATCCTTACTATAAGGAGACTATTCAAAATGCTATCCGTATGTTAAAATCTGGAGGATTCTTTTTGTTTGCCTGTGCTACTACTGGTAGACCTGTTCATGGTCTTGGATCTCAACAAGAAGAAATGTTGAGAACAGATCCTACCTGGACTGTTATGCCTAGTGCAAAGCATGAAAATTGGCAAACTGAGTATTATAAAAATCTTACTGAAGAAGACATTAGAGAAGTTATTGACATTGAAGAAACATTTTCTTCTCATGAATTCTCTGTGCATGAAGAGCACTGTGATCTTTATTTCTGGGGATTTAAAAAATGATTGAATTGCCTGATGTAACTCTATTTGCTTTTGATAATACCCCCAAAATAGAAGAAACTATTCAAGCACTTTATACCAGCATGAATGGTATAAAGTATGGTGCGATTAAAATGGTTACTTCCAAAGAACAAATAGAACAGTATCGATCTCAACTTGAACCAGATGGTATCATTCTGGAAGAACCAGTGATGGAAGTTAATAATTATAATGATTATAATTACTACTGGATCTACAAAGTTGGGGAACATATTGATACATCTCATTGTCTCTTAATTCAATCGGATGGTTTTGTTTTATTCCCAGAGAAATGGGATGATGCATGGTTGGAATATGATTACATTGGTGCTCCATGGCCTTTAGTAAAAGATTCTTATTTGGATCCATGGGGAAATCCACAACGTGTTGGTAATGGTGGTTTTTGTTTGATGAGTAAAAAACTTCTTGATGTGCCAAATAATGTAGAGGTTCCTTGGGAAATAAACAATAGTGATTTCTATAAGATGCCACCAGGAGTTGTAAATTACCATGGAGATGGTAATGTATGTGTTCATAATAAACACATCTATGTTGAACATGGGTGTAAGTTTGCACCAGTAGATGTTGCAGTGAGGTTCTCACAGGAGAATAGACTTAAAGAATGTGAAGGTATTACGCCATTTGGATTTCATTATCGGTTACCACCAGGAGTTGAACTATCATGATTGGTTCTAATTACATTGGCAGGAATGGGCGCTTTGCCAATCAAATGTTTCAGTATGCTGCTTTGATGGGTATTGCAGCAAAGCATGAGTATGACATCTGCATTCCTTCTGGTCCGAAGACTGAGGAGGAATTTACTGATGAAGAGAATCAGCACAAACTCTTTATGGCATTTGATTTAAGTGCCAGAGAAGGAGCAGGTTTTATGGAGTATAGACAAGAAAAGTCATTTACTTTTGATCAAGAACTATTTGATACTTGTCCTGATCACATTAGTCTGTATGGATTTTTTCAGACAGAAAAATACTTCAAGCATATTGAAGATGAGATTCGCAAAGAGTTTACCTTCAAAGAAAGTATTCGCAAAGCATGTGAAGAGTCATTCCCATTTGAAGATGCTATCTCTTTGCATGTTCGTCGCAGCGACTATGTTCAAAAACAAAGTTATCATCCCCTCTGTCCTCTAGAATATTATGAAGCAGCATTGGAGAAACTTCCTAAAGATGTACCAGTTATCATCTTTTCTGATGATCCTGAGTGGTGTATGAATCAAGATTTATTTCAACCAGATAGATTTAATGTATCCGAAACATATAATAACCTTATTGACATGTGTTTAATGACAATGTGTAGTTTTCATGTTATTGCTAACTCATCATTCTCTTGGTGGGGTGCATGGTTGGCAGATAGTGCAAAGGTGATTGCACCAAAGGTTTGGTTTGGTCCTCAAGCAAATCTTGATGATAGCGATCTTGTTCTTAAGTCTTGGGAGAGAATCTGATGCCAGAGTTTAGTATTGCTATTCCCACCCATGATCGTGGGAAGAATGGTCCGAAGTGGATGAGGCAATTGCTGACCACTTTGCAGAATCAAACCTTCCGTGATTTTGATATTGTTGTATCGGATCAGAGTAAGAATGATAACATTCTAAATGTTTGTAAAGAATACTCTGATGAGTTTGATTTTACCTATGTCAGATACGAAGGAACTGTTCCTTGCGAAAATATTAATATCGCCCTCAGCGAGTGTACGGGAAGAATTATCAAGATTATGTTCTCTGATGATGTTCTCGTTGATGACAGCGCCTTAGAGATTATTCAGAATGCGTATAATGATACTGGGTGTAAGTGGGCATTTAGTGGGTTCTGTGGCACTCGTGATGGAGAGAATACTTATGAGCATAAAATCCCAATGTGGACTGACTATATGCTGGAGGGTAGAAACCTCCTGAGCAGTCCATCTGTAGTCTCATTTTTGAATGAGTGCAAACTTGAATTTGATGAGAATCTCAAGTTGTTTCTTGACACAGACTTCTACCATAGGATGCGATGGGAACATGGTATGCCGCACATCATCAAAGATGTATTGGTTGCCAACCGAGATCATAATGAAAGGATCAGTAGTCATGCAACCTCACAGTATGACGGTATCTTTCAACACCCTGAAGGGGGTTGGCAAATTAATATTAGTGAGTTAAAATATCTACAGTCCAAGTATCCAGACTTCTGTAAGAATAGGAAATACCCAGATGAAAATTAATTTAGAAAAAGCAACATTTATTGTACCTATTCGCATTGAGTCTGATGATAGACTTAGAAATGTTATTACAATAGTAGCATTTTTGCTTGAAAACTTTAATACGAATATCATCATAAAAGAAGTTGATTCTTATTCTGTATTTCAGGAGAAAGCAGTTCCTATTTTAAAAGAAATACTTGAGGAAGATATTAATGTAAAACATATTTTTCATAAAGATGATAAACCTTTGTTCCATCGACAAAGAGTTTTGAATGAGATGATTATGGAATCAGATACTGAAATAGTCGTTAATTATGACTGTGATGTGTTGCTTCCAATTTATTCTTATTATCATGCTTATGAATTGATTTTGAATAAAACATATGATGTTGTATATCCATATTCTGAAGGAATGTATCAATATCAAGTAAAGGCAGATGACGAAGTAGTTTCTGAATTTTTGCAGGATTATAATTTTTCTTGTTTAGATAAAAATTCAAATTTACATACTTCTGATTTTGGTTGGGTTCAATTTTTCAATCGTCAAGTTTATATTGAAGGTGGTATGGAAAATGAAAACTTTAAAGCATATGCACCAGAGGATAAGGAAAGATTTTACAGATATAATACTTTAGGGTATAATGTGGGAAGAGTAGATGGATATGTCTATCACTTAGAACATATAAGGGGGCAGAATTCCTGGTTTAATAATCCACATATGGATATTAATATGAGTGAATGGGATAAGATTCAGAAAATGAACAAAGAACAACTTTTAGATTATTACCAAAAGCAATTTTATTTGAAAAAATATGGACAAAAATAAATCTGCGTATAAACTTCAAGGTATTCCTCCCATTTATTATTTGAACTTGGATGGTCAGGAAGATCGAAGAGAATACATGGAATCTCAGATGAAATACTGGGAGATTGGAAACTATGAACGTATTTCTGCATACGATGGCAGGTTTGACGATCTTAGTGATATTATCAAGGGCAAGTATCCAGAAAACATGACTTCTGGTGAGATTGGTTGTACTACCTCTCACCTCAAGGCAATCAAGCATTGGATGGAAACATCTGATTCTCCATGTGCTATTTTTATGGAAGATGATGTTGACCTTCAAATTGTTAAGAATTGGGATTTTACTTGGAAAGATTTTTATGGATTAATTCCATATGACTATGATGTCATACAGTTAGCGATAATTTGCACTGGCCCACTTCATGTTACCTTACACAAAAGGTTTGTTAATGATTTTTCTACTGCTGCATATATGATCACTCGTCATCATGCGGAGAAACTACTTAGACATCATGTTCGTGGAGATAAGTATAAGTTGGATCAAGGTATTAAACCTCGTGCAGTTGCAGATGATTTGATTTATAATTCTGGAAATACTTTTTCTATCCCCTTATTCTTATATAAAATTTCTTTGGGTTCATCTATTCATCCAGAACATGTTGATTTGATTCACAGGCAAAATTATAATGGACTTCTGGAGCATTGGCAAATAAAAGGTCCAGACATGGATATCAAAAGTCTTATGAATTATGATCCATATCTAGGAAGAATTACAGAAAATCCTCCAGGATAATAAGTATCGATGTAATACACTTTATCGGGAAACCGTAACAAGAGGTGCTTGACACCTCTTTCTTTTTGCTATATAATTGTGTAACAGTTCTTTACAAAACTACAATGACCGTAACAACTAATGACCGTGGTCAAATGAATATGTGGGCGAAAGAACCACAAATGGTATATGAAGAATACAATCGTAAGGGTTTGATGACCCCGATGCAAAGCACCGAAATGTATAACGGTCGCTGGGCAATGATGGGAATCATTTCTGGGTTGACATCTTATTTGATTACTGGTAAACTGTTCTTTGGTATTTTCTAAGTATTTTTACCTATGGCATACAATGTTACTCTCCGCACTCCCGACGGCTCCGAGACCGTCATTCAATGTGAGGAGGATCAGTACATCCTTGAGGCTGCTGAAGAAGCAGGTGTTGACCTTCCTTCATCGTGCAAAGCAGGCGCTTGCTCCGCCTGTGCTGGCAAACTGATTGAAGGTGAAGTTGATAATGAAGAACAGTCCTTCCTGGACGACGATCAAATCGCAGAAGGTTGGGTGCTGACTTGTGTCGCATATCCCAAGTCTGACTGCACCATCCTTACCGAGCAAGAAGAAAACCTTTAATGGAACTACTTGCCCTTGCAGCAATTTTATTTGCCTCTTTTGCAGGGGCAGCACTACTCACTAAATCTGGAGAAGAAAAATGAAAAAATTCGGATTCACCCCTGAGGCAGAGATCCTCAATGCACGTCTGGCAATGATTGGTTTCGTTGCTGGTGTTGGTGCTTACTTTACCACTGGTCAATTGATTCCTGGCGTATTCTGATGGAGGTAAAAATGCGTAAAGAACAGTATCAAGTCCCCCAAGTAGAATTTGTATTCCGTGAAGATGGAGAGTTTGTTGCTAAACCTTCCTTGGATCTCTTCACTGGTAAGCGTGTGGTTATTTTTAGTCTACCTGGTGCATTTACTCCTACTTGCAGTGCTTATCAACTCCCTGGATTTGAAGAGCAGTATGAAGAGTTTATTCAACTTGGTATCGATGATATTTACTGCATCTCTGTTAATGATGGTTTTGTGATGAATGCCTGGGCCAAAGAGCAGGGCATTGAAAAAGTAAAACTTATCCCCGATGGAAATGCTTTCTTCACTCGCTCAATGGGTTATCTGGTCAACAAATCCAATCTCGGTTTTGGTCAGCGCAGTTGGCGTTATGCTGCTGTGGTTGAGAATGGAGTCATTGAAAAGATGTTCGTTGAAGACGGTATGCGTGACAACGCAGACACCGACCCATACGAGGTATCAACACCCGAAGCAGTATTAGAATACGTTAAGTCAACTGTCAGGGAACCCGCATCTGTTTGATGCAATAGGTAACATTACTTAACTCTGTCCTATATACAGGGCAGAGTTTTTTATGTCATGCCAAGAAATCAACTTGATAAAGAAGAATTGAAGTGTTATGTCCTTAAGTTGAAGCATCAGGTTGATTCTGATGAAGGATATCCTGGAGAGAAAAAAATCGCTCATAAGTATCTCAACAAGGTGCTGGACAAAATTGAGGAGTATAGGGTATAATAAATATTAGGAAAAGAAAGAAAATAGTAAGTGGCACTTAAGAAACCATCGGAATTTTTTAAAGTAAATAAAATTTCTTCTATTAATGAAGAAGTGGAGAAAATTTCAAAAGATCTTCAAGATGATAATCTTGAGGAAAAAATTTCAGCGTCTTTTAGTAATATTGATGGTGTTTTTTCGGATATTCAAAGACAACTTCAAGAGTCTAGTGACAATAAAATAAAAGTAGTAAAGGATGAAATAGTAAAACTTTACAAGGTAGTAGATAATATTGTTGAAAATGATATCCCAAAATATAAAAAACACTTAAGTACTACTGAACTTCGTGTTGAGAGTAGAATTAAAAATTTAAAAGATGAACTTTGCGAGCATTTAGATTGTCAGGTAAAGAGCACTAGAAATAAGATAGAAGAATTATATAAAGAAACTCTTGATGAGGAACTTTTTAGTGCCAGAAAATTTGTTAAGGATATATATCGATCTGAAATTCAAATTGCAGTTGAGAAATATGTTTCCACTTACTCAGAAGATATTGTTTCGCTGAGGGAAGAACTGCTTAGTGAAATTAAAAAAAGACCAAAAACTTTAGTACATATAGAAACTAAGTTAGAAGAACTTTCTAAAAAATATAGAGTTTTATCTGAAAATCTAAACAACATTGAAACCAATGATCCTCTTTTAAATACAAATCCAATAACATTAGAGCAGTTAAAAACACATTATCAGATACTTGTTGGTAGACTTCAAGAGCAACTCGCCTCTCTTGGTGGTGGCGGTGAAGTTCGCCTTGAATTTCTAGATGATGTTGATAGGAATTCTGCAAAAGTTAATGGTAAGTTTTTAAAATATGATAGTTCAGTTGGTAAGTGGATTGGTGCAGACGCTAGTGGCGGTGTATCTGATATTGTCGATGACTTAACACCACAACTTGGTGGTGACTTAGACCTCAACGGTAGTGATATTACTGGTACAGGTAATATTAATATCACTGGTGATGCAAGAATTGCTGGTATCCTGACTGTTGGAACTGGATCTGTAACTATAAATGGCAATGATGATTCAATAACTATTGGTAATAATTTAACCATTACTTCTTCGGGAAACGCTGAATATTCTGGAGTTGTTACTGCAACCTCTTTTTCTGGTGATGGTTCAAATTTAACTGGAGTTATTACTAGTTTAAATGGTTATGCAACTGAAGCGTATGTAGATCTCGCAGTTGCTGGAGTTAACACATTCACTGGTGCTGCTACCAGTATCACTGCAACTCAGATAGTAAATTGGGACACTGCTTATAGTTGGGGAGATCACTCAATTGCTGGATACGTTACCTCTATTTCATTAGTAGGTTACGCAACAGAAGGATATGTCGATAATGCTGTCTCTGGTGTCTCTACCTTCTCTGGTGACTATGCAGATTTAACAAATAAACCCACGATTCCATCTGATACTGGAGACCTTACTAATAATGTTGGATTCATTACCGCTGGGTCTTTAGTTGGTTATGCAACAGAAACTTTTGTTAATAATGCAGTTGCTAATTTAGTTGATAGTGCTCCATCAACGTTGGATACTCTTAATGAATTAGCTTCTGCTTTGGGAGATGACCCAAATTTTGCAACAACTATTACTACTTCTTTAGGGAACAAAGCAAATTTATCTGGAGCATCTTTTAGTGGAGTTGTTACTGCAACTTCTTTTGTTGGCGATGGTTCAAATTTAACTGGACTTTCCACTTTCTCTGGTGACTATGCAGATTTAACAAATAAACCTACTATCCCCTCAGATACTGGAGACCTTACTAATAATGTTGGATTCATTACCGCTGGATCTTTAGTTGGTTATGCAACAGAAGGATATGTTGATAATGCTGTAGTTGGTTTTGTTACTTCGGGTATTGTAGTTGGTTATGCTACAGAGGGGTATGTTGATAACGCTGTCTCTGGTGTTTCTACCTTCTCTGGTGACTATAATGATTTGACAAATAAACCCAGTTTGGGTGATCTTTCTGATGTTAGTTCTTCTACTCCTTCTGCAGGGCAAGTTTTAAAGTGGTCTGGTTCTGAATGGCAACCTGCTGCAGATCTCACTGCTGCTGGTGGAAGTGGTATTGGATTGACAGATTTATCTGTAGTTGTAAATTCTGCTGGAATAAATTCTTTAAGTTATAGTAACATAACTGGTGTCTTTGAATTTACCCCCACATCACTAGTAGGATATGCCACCGAAGGTTATGTTGATAATGCTGTAGTTGGTTTTGTTACTTCTGGAATCGTAGATGGGTATGCAACAGAAGTTTATGTTAATAATGCTCTAGTTGGTTATGCAACAGAAGGATATGTTGATAATGCTGTAGTTGGTTTTGTTACTTCTGGAATCGTAGTAGGATATGCAACAGAAGGATATGTTGATAATGCTGTAGTTGGTTTTGTTACTTCTGGAATCGTAGTAGGATATGCAACAGAAGGATATGTTGATAATGCTGTTTCTGGTGTCTCTACCTTCTCTGGTGACTATGCAGATTTAACAAATAAACCTACGATTCCATCTGATACTGGTGATTTAACTAATAGTGTTGGATTCATTACCGCTGGGTCTTTAGTTGGTTATGCTACGGAGGGGTATGTTGATAATGCTGTAGTTGGTTTTGTTACTTCGGGTATTGTAGTTGGTTATGCAACAGAAGGATATGTTGATAATGCAGTAGTTGGTTTTGTTACTTCTGGAATCGTAGATGGGTATGCAACAGAAGTTTATGTTAATAATGCTCTAGTTGGTTATGCGACAGAAACTTTTGTTAATAATGCAGTTGCCAATTTAGTTGATAGTGCTCCAGGGACTTTGGATACTCTTAATGAGTTAGCCGCTGCTTTAGGAGATGACCCAAATTTTGCAACAACTATTACTACTTCTTTAGGGAACAAAGCAAATTTATCTGGAGCATCCTTTACTGGAATTACCACTATTAGTCAACTAAACGTTACTGGTATTTCTACGTTAGGAGTTACCACTGTAACTGACCTAACAGCACAACAGATAAATGTTTCTGGGATTGTTACTGCTACTAGATTTGAAAGTTCTTCTACTGGAACTCCAACTATTGATTCCCCCAATAATATAAACATTAATGCTGTTAATGTTGCAATTAGTACAGATTTAACTGTTGGTAGGAATCTTTATACAAGTGACTTTAATGCTACAGGTAATGCTGAGGTATCTGGAATTGTCACTGCGACTACTTTTGCTGGAAGTCTTACTGGTAATTCTACTACAGCAACTTCTTTACAGACAGCAAGAACTTTTGAAATAACTGGAGATGTTGTTGGACATGCAGTATCTTTTGATGGTACTGGAAATGTTTCTATTGCAGCAACTATTCAACCAGATAGTGTTACATTGGGTCAAGATACTACTGGTATTTATGTTGCTTCTATTTCTGGTACTTCTGGGGAAATAGAAGTATCTGGTTCTGGAAATGAACAGTCATCAGTTACGATTGGTCTGCCCGATTATGTTACAGTAACGGGAATTAACGCTTCTGGTATTGTTACTGCCACTACTTTCACTGGTGATGTAATTGGTAATGCGACATCTGCTACTGTATTACAAACCTCAAGAAATATTGGTGGTGTTTTATTCAATGGTTCTAGCGATATTGATCTTCCTGGTGTTAATCTTCCTGGCAATCAACCAATTAATACTTCTGGTGTCATTACTGCAACCACCTTTAGTGGATCTGGTGCTTCTTTAACATCTATCCCTAATGGTGCTCTTAATAACTCATCAGTTTCTTATGGTGGTGTAAGTCTAGCACTAGGTGGAACTGATGCTACACCAGCATTTGACCTATCTGATGCAACTAATTATCCTTATACAAGTCTCACTGGTATTACCACAGAAATCGTAGGAGACACAACACCACAATTAGGTGGCAATTTAGATCTTAATAGTAAGAATGTTACTGGCACTGGTAACTTTAATGTAACTGGTGTTATTACTGCTACCACTTTTGTTAAGTCTGGTGGCACATCATCACAGTTCTTGAAAGCAGACGGTACTGTCGATAGCAACACTTATCTAACTGCTGAGGCACAAACTCTTGATGGTGTCTTAACACTAGGAAACACATCAAGTAATGGAATGAGTGTTGGTGTCGTCACGGCATCTTCATTTATCAGGTCTGGTGGCACATCGTCACAGTTCTTGAAAGCAGACGGTACTGTCGATTCAAGCACCTATCTTACATCAGCACTACAGAATGTTGTAGAAGATACTTCTCCACAATTAGGTGGCAATTTAGATCTTAATAGTAATGATATAACTGGTACTGGTAACATTAATATTACTGGTAGTGTAGAAGCAACTGGTGTTTCTACATTTAGTGATACTGTAAACATAATAAGTTCTAATGTTTATTTCACCGAAGGTTTTAATATTTTAACTCCTCTTGGTCACACAATGGTGAACCTTGGTTCATCTAGCGTTGGCATCTTTAATAGGGACTTTAGAGTTTCCAATAAAGATTTTTACGTAGAAAATTTATTTAATAATGATAGACCTTTCTTTGTTGATAATACTGGTTCATCTGATCCAAGTAAGGTAGGAATTAATAGTTCAACACCAAGATCAGAACTTGATGTTCGTGGAAATCTGATTGTCTCTGGTATTTCTACACTAGGAGTTACCACTGTAACTGACCTAACAGCACAACAGATAAATGTCACTGGTGTTTCTACAATAGGAGTTTCTAATAACCAAATTATTTTTACAACAGATGGCGGGCTTGGTGCAATACAAAGCGCATCATCCTCTGGGTTAAAAATTCAAAGGGGAACAACAGATACAATTAATATTAATACTGGTCAAGTAACAATTACAAATCATGATTTAAGTGTAAATGACAATAGCAGAGTAGGATCTGCTATCGCAATGTACGGTGCTACTGGCATTGTAAGTGCAACTCAATTTGTTGGTGATGGATCTGGATTAACTAATATTGTTTCCACTGGAGTTGGAGTTCAAGTACAAAATGAAGGATCACCAGTAGGAACCGCTGCAACAATTAACTTTACAGGATCATTAATTGATGCTACACTAAGTAATGGAGTTGCAACAGTTAGTGTTTCTGGTGTTGGTACTGGAACATACGCTTTTACTTATGGTACTCTTACAACACTTACTACTAATTATGCCGTTACTGGACTTGTTGGAAACATAAAACCAACTTCTGCGAGCAGTAAGGTAATGGTTACGGTTACTATTCCAGTTTATATGAATTCTTCTAATGTTGGTCAATTACAACTAATGGAAATTGCTTTGACAAGATATAATGGATCCCAGGATATAATTCAATATTCAGCATATGCTGGAGACTGGGATGCAGGCATATCTGCTACTGCTAGAAAGGATATTGGTCAAACTATCTCATTCTCATACTTGGATTCGCCAGCATCTGCATCTAATCAAATATATAAAATATATGCCAGAGCGCAAAACACCAATGGGAATTACTATGTATTCACTGCACTTGATTTTGCAAATACAGGGAGTCTTATATCAAAAGGTGGACAAATGACATTAGAGGAAAGGAGTTAAAGAAATGATTACTATTTTAGATTCCATTAGATCTCTTGGAGCATACGAAGAAGTAATTTGTGTAGTTGGTGAATGTTATGAAGGAATAGAATGGAAAAATGGACCTGCACTTAGCAAAGAACAAGTAGAAAATGAACTTGAACGCTTACAAAATGAGGAAAGATCAAAAGAATATCAAAGACTTCGTGAGTTTGAATATCCAGATTTTAGAGAGTATTTGGATGGAGTTGTGAAGGGAGATCAGGATCAGATCCAACAGTACATTCAAAAATGTTTGGATGTTAAAGAAAAGTATCCTAAACCAGAGTAAGAACAAAGACTATGGCAAGATTGAAACCAGTTGATAATATTGAAGAATTAGAATCTTCTGAAGATACAAAAATTATTCAATATAGTCCTGATCCAATTGATGAATATATTGTTATTGTAAAGGATCCAAAAGACTGGGAAGAAGTGCATTCTTATATTATTGAAGAAAATGAAATTGATGGAATTCCTAATAGAAGAATAGAGTGTATCAATAATCAAGAGTATTCATTGAGGTCAGCAATATACTCAATGAGTTTAGAAGAATCTGAAATTCTTAAAACTCATTCGAAAATAGAATCTGTTGAATTAAATCCAGAAAAATATCCTCAAGCACCAGATCTTTGTATTGCTCGCTGGGGAAAATCTGTTGCATTCAATAAACCTGCTTTGCCAGCAGCACTTGATTCTGAAACAATAACACATACAAATGGAATACGTTCTAATTGGTCGGTTTTATTTGCAAATAATGCAAGTAGTGAACCATTTAAAGGAGTGGGGATAACTTCAACAACGTATCATGCAACTGATGTTGAATACTCTTTGAGTGGAAAAAATGTGGATGCGGTTATTATCGACAGTGGAGTTGGGCATATCCATCCAGAATTCAAAAATGATGATGGGACATATAGAACAAAAGATTTGATACTTGATGGACCATATAAGGTTGATCCTACCTACTTTGAATCTAATGGATATACGTATAACAAAGTCATAGATGGTGTGTCTATGGGAGTCGGAATTGACACAACTGCTGCTCATGCTTGGTGGTCAAACACTTCATCTAGGTCACCAGAGTTTGCTTCATTGGGAACCGTGACTATTACTTCTCTCTATACGATGGAACATTGTTCATCGAAGACAACAAATTCAAATTCCAATCAACTTATTGATGGGCATGGAACTGCATGTGCTTCTCAAATTGGAGGTAAATCATTTGGATTGGCATTTGAATGTAATGTTTGGGGGATAAGAATTTCCCTTGGGGGCGTCGGTGGATATTTGGATGCTTCTGTAGCATTAAATGCGTGTACTATTTTTCATAATGCTAAAAAGATTTCTCAAAATGCAGATCCAGATCCAACCATAACAAATAATAGTTATGGTTTTACTTCTAGTACTGGGAATACTTCTGGAGTACAGTATACCCATCAATATAGAGGTCAAACTCTAACATATACTGGCACTGGTAGTAATTTTTCGGTACCTGCATCTGGAGGCGCTTGTAGAAATCATAAAGTTTTTTCATACAATAGTTCTGGAACTGCATCATTGACTGGATATAGTGGATCTGGTCAATATACTCCAGTTCAATCTGGTACTACATCTGACTCTGCTGCAGAAAATGCAATTGCTGCTGGGGTAATAGTTGTTTCTGCTAGTGGAAATCAAAATCAAAAAATGTCAGATGAAACTGATGTTGATTTTGATAATTGGTATTCATATTCTTCAAATTATATTAATAGAGTTGGAGGAGTTCAAAAGGGATTCAGTGGTTCTCATACTAAAACTTCAGGTGCTATTCGTGTTGGTGCTTTAGATTGCTCTGTTGAACCAGCAGATGCGAAACAAGGATCTTCTCCATATTCTGTACGAAAGGTTTGTTATTCGAACAATGGACCTATGATTACTGTATGGGCTCCAGGAGAAATG
>Ga0208019_1000481_pt1 | contig 21423 bp, 23 predicted proteins | sample CB_VirMetaG_5_FD_184540 | JGI IMG/M metagenome (GOLD analysis project Ga0208019, IMG submission 184540) | Freshwater to marine saline gradient viral communities from Chesapeake Bay - CB_1508_1D Viral MetaG (SPAdes) (version 4) | ecosystem: Environmental > Aquatic > Marine > Coastal | place: USA...
GCTCTCCACCATTCATCGTCTAGGTGGAGCAGAAGAAGACTTTCTCTACAAGAAGTCATTCATGAACCATCCATGTACGGTGTGGGCAAGATCATCATCCCACAATTACATCTGGTTGGCACAGCATACCAATGAGTTGTCAAATGAATATACCTACCGTTATGGTAAGATTCATAAGGCGCATTCTCTTACCTATTGGTTTGAGAATGAAATTCCAAAGTATGTAATTGAGAATGGAACTGCTCGTACTCCATTCGCTCAGGCAATGCCAGAGCAATATAAAGTAACGGATGACGCCATTAGCGCATATCGTAATTATTACCTTGGAGAAAAGAAAAGATTCGCAAAATGGACAAGACGAAATATTCCAGAATGGTACTCCGAAGGCTTGACAAAGCAGCAGATTCTGATATAATGTACCGCATGAGAGAACCATATGTGAACCATAAAACCGCTATTATATTATAAGATTTGCGTATTAGATCAAATACGCATCGACCGTTGTTATAGTTTCTAACGAGTCGATTACCTAGAAACTAGGCGTAAAACCTTGCGGGGGACTCGCCATCCCCTGCTTTACCGCCCCTATAGCTCAGATGGTAGAGCATTCGGCTTTTAACCGATAGGTCGTAGGTTCGATCCCTACTGGGGGTATTCGCGGGTGTAATTCAGTGGTAGAATGCTAGCCTTCCAAGCTTGTCGTCGTGGGTTCAAATCCCATCACCCGCTTTTCGCGTAGTATCAGTCAGACCGCGCATCTGGAGGCTCTACTAGAATTGCTGTAAAGCAATTGAGAAGGGGTTCAAGTCCCCCACTACGCTCTATGAATGACAATCGTCAACATTCCGCAGGCAAAGGCGATAAGTATCGTCCCGTTGATCGAAAGAAATGGGACGAAAACTATGATCGTATCTTTGGAAAAAAGAAGAATGAAAATATTAAAAAGAAAAGCAAGAAAACTTCTTAGTCAAGTTATTACAGACATTCCAATTATAATGATAATCATCAGCATCGGTGTGCTGATGTTTATGGCATTTATAGATGCTATATAACTTGGAGGTTCTTATGGTTCCTGAAGAAGAAGTGTCAATACGGATCAACAAGAAGAACTGGAAGATTAAGATTGTAAAATCCGCAGAACTTCCAAATAATATTCTTGGCGAATGCGATGATCCAAAATATTCAAAACCAGAAATTTGGGTTAAGCGCAGTCTTAAACCATTGGATCTCATGGATACAATCATTCATGAAGTTGTTCATGCAGTGCGTCCTGAGCTTTCCGAAGATGCGGTAATTGAAACCGCCAACGCCATTGCTAAGGCGCTATGGAAATTAAATTATAGGAAAAAAGAAATTTAAGATTCTTTTTCCTGCCCCCTCAAGGGGCTTGACAGACGACCCCCCTTCCTGTATAATGTACCCAGTTAACCGATCAGGTGACTGACCCGCAAATGATCGGATCTTCCAATTCAGGGTCACTAAGGAATTTTATTATTATGGCAAACAGCAACACTCTTACCAAGAAGCGTCAGGTCATCAATCACCTTGCCCGTGGATGGGGCATCGATGCCCGTGAGGCGCTAAACAAGTACGGTGTTCAGAACCTCCGTGCGACCATCAGCGACATTCGTGAGATGGTCGAGGCATACGGCAATTGGGAGATTGAGACTGTCGAGAACGGTAGCAACACTCGCTACTTCATGCGCGACACTCACCCTGGTTCGCGCACCTACGGCTTCCGCAAGGACGGTAGTCGCTACATGATCAACGCCTGATCATAACAAACTAAATTCCCGCGAAGGTAGGGCAGAAATGCCCTACCTTTGTTTATGACAGATCTTGATGACATTTTGGATTTTGCGTTTCCTCTCTGTCTTGAGATTCAGAGACAGAAGAAACATATCTCTCTAATCTTTCATAAGAATAGAATTGTTTCTGTAGGTAGGAATAATTTCAAGACACATCCGAAGGCCTCCGAAATCGGATATCGGTATGACGAAATGCACTCAGAGCTTGACGCATACCGCAAAGTCCCATACAATCTACGCGGCAGAAAGTTGAATCTTGTAAATGTTAGATTCAACCGTTTCGGACAATTACGAATGTCAAAACCATGCGAACTTTGTTTGCCGTGGTGTCGTGAGGTTTTTCAAACTATATACTATACAGACAACGAAGGAATTCACAAACTATGAAATATGTAATCAAGGAAACAAAAGAAACTTGTGTTGTGATTGAGAATTACGAAGATCTTTTCGGAAACAAGATGGCAAAGGTTCGCACAGAATCTGGTCAGATTGTTGAAGTCGCTCAGGAAGAGATTGTACAATTTCTACAGGATTGATCATGACATACCGTCTTCACATTGATATTCCTCTTGAGATGAATGAAGAGGAAGCAAAGAACGTTTCAATTTCTCTACTTTCAATCTTCGCAGGTGAAGAGAGTGATGCTGTCATTCTCAATGCTCTTGGAGTGAAGGAAATTAATTATCGTCTTGGTCACGATGAAGATCGTCAGAAGAGCAATTATTTCATGAAGAATGAAAATGGACATGTGAACAATAAGAAATCAAAGATTGTTGTTCCAGAGGTCTTGACAAGCGAACAGAATTTGGTATAATGATACCAACGCGCCGTGGGCGGAAAGTTTCGCAGGATTGCTTATAACAATCTCAAGCCAGAGCGTTACTGGAACGGCGTATTTACTGCCCTAATAGATCAACTGGCCAGATCGTCGCCCTTTCAAGGCGAAGGCTCGGGGTTCGAGTCCCCGTTAGGGTATTGGGTTGTATACTCAAGCGGCAAAGAGGACAGACTGTAAATCTGTTGTCATTAGACTTCGGGGGTTCGAGTCCCTCTGCAACCATTCTCTGATAGCTCAGCAGGTAGAGCGCGAAGCTGTTAACTTCGATGTCACTGGTTCGATCCCAGTTCAGAGAGTTATGACATTACCAAATGAATGGTTCATTTCAATGCGAAAGACAAGAAAGTTCTTGTTTGACTTGCTCAATCCAGAGGAAACTCCAAGAGTTCCAAAGGAAATTCGCAAGATGGCATCAGAATGTCTGAAGCATTTTCCAATGGAGCATGAGATTGCCGAACTGGAAGAGATGTACAATACAGCACATACCGATCAGAACATTCTGATCTCGGAAACAAATAAAGAAATTCAAAATGCCACAAATGGCATGTTCTTGACTCAGCACTCATTGAATAGAGTGGCATCTGCTTTGGAGAAACTTATAAATACTCCAAAGGGGAATTGAAATGAGATCAAAAAATGAATTACAAAAACTTATTGAACATGAGAGAAAACTTGCTAAATTGACTCCAAAAGTAGTTTCTACTCCGCCAGAGAAAGAACAAATAAAAAAACAAACTGATGTAAAGAAAACTAAAAAATAACGGGAATGTGGTGTAGTAGCAACACACCACTTTTGGGAAGTGGAAACGCCGTGCAAATCGGACATTCCCGATTGATATCGTTGATCTTTGTGAACAACCCATTTGGACGGGGGTGCGAATCCCCCCGACTCCATTCGACACTAGTGGCGTTCTGACGGAAACGCGGTCTTGACAAGAGACGCTCTTGCGTAAAACGGTCTGTAAAATTGACCGACAAAGCAAGGTAGATGGTGTAATCCATCATAGTGTCCCAAACTACGGGGTCGAATAGAATCGACAAGGGGAAGCGAGCATAAGGGAGATATCCGTCACTGGCAACGAGTGTCGTGAAACAACGGTTGCAATTTTAAATGCCGCACCAATGCGGATGGCTGCTTGAAGCAGTGGGGATTGGTTCTCCCGCATCTGAACGAACCACCCCACCAGAGATGGTGGGGTTTTTTATATATACTAGTACCTTTATATCATGTTTTTCTAGTATAAAGGATAAACATGCAGAACGACGATTTCCACTCACAGTTATTAAGATTCGGGATTGATTTAGGATTTTTAGTATCTGGATTCTTCGGTGCATTGATCTTATCAATCAAGAAGAAGAAGCAAAAACTAAGCAAACAAATAATGTGCATAACCATGGGTACTATTTGTGCGAATTTTCTCACACCACTAGTACTTAACTTCGCCCCCGAATCTCTTCAAGATAAGGGAAAATACGCGGTAGCATTCATGATGGGTTATATCGGACTCAAGAGTCTAGAGGAATTGTCAGATGTTATTTCTGATTATATTAAGTCCAAAAGACCAAAAACCCCAACCCCTTGACAACGTATACATACTGATATAGAATGGGAGGTTCAACATGAGAAGAGAAGTAAAGAGATCGGACTTGGTTTACTTGCAAGCGAAGAAAGATGATCGCTGCATTGACATGCTTCTTACGATGAAAGAAATTGAAAAAGCAGTCGCCAGAGCAGAAGATCCAAAGAATTCAGACAAGATTCCATCCGACTGTTGCACATGTTGGCCTATTGATAAACCCCCAAAGTGTAAGTTTTGGGATCGTATAATGTTTAAATGTCCAGAAGATAAGGAGTAATTATTATGGCAGTGAAAATTGTTCGTCTAATGAGTGGTGAAGAGATTATCGCAAGCGTTGAGGAAACTAAAACCTCAGTGACTCTTAAAGATCCTTCGGTTCTAATTCCATCCCCCGAAGGAAAGTTGCTCTTGGCAAAATGGTTGCCATACGCTAATGTTGAGGATGGAATTGATCTATTAAAGTCTCATGTAGTGTTCATGGTTGACGCACAAAAGGATCTAGAAGACCATTACACAAATGTTGTTGTAAATAATCTGGTAATTCCTGGTAAAAAGGTAATTGATCCTTCAGCAAACCTTAAGTTGTCAGTCTGACAGGCTTGACATGGATACCCATTTGTGGTACAATGGGTATATATCCCTGTAGCTCAGTTGGATAGAGCAACAGCCTTCTAAGCTGTGGGTCAGAGGTTCGAGCCCTCTCAGGGATGCTTGGAGGTTTACAATGTCAATCAAAACATATAATGTGTTTAATACAATTCGTGTTAGTCCCCCGTTTCTCAGAAGAATGAAAGGAAAAAATATGTCAAAGATTACAAATTTATTCGTTAATGTTCTAGGGTGGGTTGGCGTTCTTACTCATGTCTTTGTGTTTTTCGCTGGCAAGAATCTTGCTCCTCGCACTGGAGATATGTTTGAACTGTTTGGTTCTCTCTGCTTCGGAGTCGGTGTGCTTGTTTATATCGCACTCAGCAAGACCGAAGCAGAATTCAAGCGTGAGCGTGACGATCTCTATCGTGAGTGGGATGCTTGCTATCGTTACATTGATGATGGTCTACGAGAAGTTCGTGATGATGTAGAGAGACTAAATCATGTGTCTCAGTGCTGCAATGTGAAGAACTCACGAAAGTGAGAAATAATATACATAAAGGTGAATGATTCAAGTCACATATCTCTACTCTTTTATTGAGTTAAGTGGCAAACCTAAAAGATTTTTAGAATCAAAACCTGAATGTAAAATTAGGGGTTACGGTGTCTCAACGGATGCCGTAACCCTTTCTGTTTGGTATGAGAATACCCAAGCATTTAATGTCATAAACAAAAGTCTTCAGGACCGATTCGGTATCGTTCCTCAAGATGTCAAGTTTGTTTAGGAGGACGCCATGAAGTTATTTAAAGTCAAGGCAGAGCAAGTCATTTTCCACACCATCAATATTCTAGCAAATGACGAAAATGAGGCAACCTCTAGAGCAAACGAATTGATACAAAATAGAAAAGCATTCTCCACTAGTCAGGAAATTCAAATCACTGATGTCAGTGCTTCAGATCCTAGATTGGAAGCTGCTTAAAAATTTCTGCCGTAGAATTTAGTTCTACTGATCGTGTTGTTGATATTCACCACGGCATCTGCCAAGGTGTTGGTGATTTGAACCAGATTATCAGTTGTGGTAGTCTGCACAGCAGTACTTGTCTCTGGTGTGGAGCAGAATGTGCCTAGAGTAAGTTCTGTAGTTACACCTTTTACGGTGCTAGATCTTGCTCTACACTGTGAGAGTGTGTGGTTGTTATTACATGAAACAATCACTCCACCAGAGTATTCTATACAAGCACCAACATCTCTTTCTTCTGTGTTGGGAGTAGTTGTGTACTTATCAACAACTGAAACATATACTTCAATCTTGATTTTTTGATTTGTATAATCTACTTCTTCCAATACTCCCTGAATCTCTATAAACTCGTTTCCTTCAGAATCAACTTCTAGTTTCAAGACCTTCAGAGGAACAGTATCAGAACTTATTCTAATATAGTCCCCCACCTTCACTCCAAGATAGTTGAATGAATTCTTTGTGTTCTTTCCTAATTTGTTTTTAATTAGAGTTTTGTTTTCGTCTGGTGTCTTAAGCGAAGGAACACTTAGATATGGAATCTGTTCAAAGTTTAATTTGTTGTACTTCGTGATACCACTGTACAGACTTTCAACTGTGGTGACATCCGCCTGTATGACTCCATTGAAATAACTTCTATACACATATGTTCCAGACACATCTGCTGAAAAATCAAAATTTGGATCCTTATAATAACCATTTGTTATTGTAAGTGTCGTACCAGTTGTAATTTGATCAAAGAATTCCTTTGTTGCTTTTTCGGCATCAGAATTTGTCTGATTGCTGTAGTCTATTAGGCACTTGGTGTTGTTAGTGTGAAATAAAAATGTAGGTGTAGCAACGATGCCTCTCTTTAGACTTAGTGTTTCTGGTTTTGCTCTTTCTATGCTGATTCCATACAGCAAAGAATATCTAACCAATACCAGTTTTTCTTTTTCTGTTTGTTTAAGAGAGGATGTCGTTTTATTTCTTATCATGTTGCGATATATGCTAGAGTTGCTGATCCCGCAGATGTTCTAACAAATATAGATCCAAGAGTACTGACTTCAAGGAATAGAGTTTCGCCAGGACTCAAGACATAACCATTGGTCGTTGTCAATGCGAGTGAATTTCCGACGTAAATGTCAGTCGTGTTTGTTGCCAATGATTTGATTGTAACACCAGATTTCAGACCTGTTTGATTTCCAAGAATGGAAGTATTTGAAGTGACTGTGACTTGAGAATGTGAAATTCTATTTGCTCTTGCGATAGAATTTACAATTACTCTTGCTCCATCACCACCTGTGTTGATGAGGTTAAGAATATCAAGCGCATATCCTGCATTTGTCGCAACAGTTCCGATGTTGGTCTTGAGTGATTCAATCTCATCAATGATATCCGTATCATCAATTGAAACTGTTCCAGAGACACCAACGGGAACCGCAGTATATGCTCCAATTTCTACAGCACCTCCTGCGAGACTTCCTTGAATAGTGACTGGTGTTGCACCAGAAAGACCTTGAACCCTTAGAGCATTATCTGCTGCGTCGTTGGTCACTCCAACTGTTGATGAAAGTGAAACCGAGAAAGTAAATCCAGCATTTGTGACTGCTACCTTGAGTGCGTCTCCAGATATTCCAAGAGGAGTTCCTGCTACATTAAGATTCGCTTCAATGTACGTTGATCCACCAGGACCATATACAGAAACAGAATCATCAGCAGCAACTAATTGGAATCCACCACTAATTCCTACGTCACCATAAACATAAACACTATCGGTGGACGAATCTAAATGTCTTCCACCAGTAATAGCAATTGCGGTTGCTCCACTGATTCCATAGACGCCTACATTATTGGTGACAGAAACTGATCCAGAGACTGCGACGGCCTGACCACCAGAGATGCCTTGAATTGATCCAGTAATTCCAACAGGAGCATCTGTAGAGAAAGTAGAACCCTTTACGATCAAAGGAATGGTTGGATTTGTGCGAACATAGAAATCACCAGTACCAGAAATCGTTCCACTGATGGGAATTGTAGTGCCAGTGATGCCGTATATCTTTACAGGGAATGGATATGTCTCACTTGCTCTATATGTGGTGCTATCGTCACCCCAAGAAACCTTTGCGATCTGAGCATGAGCAAGACTAAATCCAGTTCCACTTGTACCATAATCAGTGGCAAGAATAGCAGTTCCAGATGCTATTGTGATTTCAATGTTGTCGGCAGTATATGGCATATATTATTCCCTTTATTCTTATATATAGTGTAGAGATTGACAGTGTTTAAAACCATGGTATAATGAGTTTATGATATTCAACATTACCCGAGAAGAATTTTCCAAACGCATAGAAAACTATGTAAGAGACAAGAATTCATCATATATGGACGCTGTTATTTATTATTTTGAAGAGTATTCGTATGATTTTTCTCTTGCCCCAAAACTTTTAACCAGACCACTGCTTGAAAAGATTGAGCAAGAGGGTAGAGATTTAAATCTTTTACCAAGAATTAAGAACAAATTGCCTCTGGGTTGACAGGCAATATTACACATGGTATACTTCAGGGGTGGGGAGTTCCCACCGTCAAGTAAAAGTCCAAGGGAGATCCTTGGGGAAAGTAGGCAGTATGGGTTTTAGCGATCTTAAGAAGAAGTCCAAAGCAGGAATTGAAGATCTCATCAAGAAGATGGATGATCAGACAAAGGCAAAGGACTACAAGGATGATCGTTTCTGGCGTCCTGAGCAAGACAAGTCAGGAAACGGGTTTGCGATCATTCGTTTTCTTCCTCCAGTTGACGGGGAAGACGTACCTTGGGTAAAGGTATACAATCATGCGTTTCAGGGACCAGGTGGTTGGTACATTGAGAATTCTCTCACGACTCTTGGTCAGAAGGATCCAGTTGGTGAACTCAATAACATGCTCTGGAATTCAGGTCTAGAGTCAGATAAGGATCTTGCCCGTGTTCGTAAGCGTAAACTCACTTACATCTCTAATATCTACGTTGTTTCGGATCCTGCGAATCCTCAAAACGAAGGTAAAGTCTTTCTCTATAAATACGGAACCAAGATCTTTGAGAAGATTCAGGAAGTCATGAAGCCTGAGTTCCAAGATGAGGAACCAGTCAATCCGTTTGATTTTTGGAAGGGTGCTAACTTCCGCATCAAGATTCGCAAGGTTGGTGGTTACACCAACTACGACGCATCAAAGTTTGATTCAATGACTCCTCTCTCTGGAGATGATGCTCAACTCGAACGAATCTGGAAGTCGCAACATGCTCTTCTTCCATTCCTTGATTCTTCAAACTTCAAGTCGTATGAAGAACTGAAGGCAAGAATGCAAGAGGTTCTTGGTGGAGATATTCGTGGTGGTGCTCCTACAAATCAGAAGACTGCTGAAGACATCGCAGAAGAACTGGTGGAAAAGAAGCCTACTCTCAAGCAGAAGAAACCAGTTGAAGATGATGTTGAAGATGAATCCGATGCACTCAGTTACTTTCAGCGACTTGCTGAAGACTGATTAACAAACTTTCTCTCCTTTACCCTAGAACAGTCCTCCATATTGGGGGACTGTTCATTTTATTAATGAGTATACCAATTGTGTTGGCACTCATGGAACTTTTATTGATATTGGATGTTTTATGAGGTGATGTGTTGTCTGAAATTTTTTCAAACATCGGAGTATCAAATACAGCATCCATTGTGCTATAGTTTTGAATTGAATTTGTTTTTTCATTATTTAAATCTCTATTTTCTCCTTCAATTCGTTCCAATTCCATCAAACGAGTTTCAATTGACTGCACCTTCTCGCTCGGAGAAGTATTAATTATATCTCGTTGTCCATTGGAAAATTGTGGATTTGGATTTGCATCCATTCTTTCTAGGGGTTTGTATGATGCCCTGTTTTCCACCACCACCGTTGAATAGTTTCCCACAAATTGTTGTTGAGAATTTGTGGACATTGATGCCACATTTGTCATATTATTTTGATTTTGATTATTTGTATAATTGTAAGAATTTGTGAAATTGGATACTGAGGAATTACCATCTCCAATAGATTGATAAGAGTTGTTATTTGTTGATTGTATAATTGATGAATCTGATTGATTTTCAAAAGAATTACCATCTCCAATAGATTGATAAGAGTTGTTATTTGTTGATTGTATAATTGATGAATCTGATTGATTTTCAAAAGAATTACCATCTCCAATAGATTGATAAGAGTTGTTATTTGTTGATTGTATAATTGATGAATCTGATTGATTTGTCAGATTTGTTATATTGCTATTATTTGTAATGTTTTCGCTGCTGTTGGATTGAATGTTAACATTATCAGAAGACAGTTGTGGTATCTGTTGATTTGAGATATTTTCAATTTTAGGATTGGTTATTATAGTAGTTGAACTTTCATTTCCATTTATGACATTATTTTCAAATGAACTCATTGATGGTGGTGTTTGAGATAAATTTGAATTAAAATTAGTAATATTAGAATTAGTAATATTTGTCACTGGAGCAGAGACTGAAGAAGAATTTATTGATATATTTTCACTTGGACTGTATGAATTATTTGATATTAAATTAGTATTTTCTATTTTTAAGTTTGATTGATAATTTTTTTTTAAATCCAATGGATCTGTAATCTTTTCGGTATTTAAGAAATTATTAATTTCCTTTCCTATGTTATTGTAGTTCTTACTTACACCCTGACCCACATTAGCAATGTTTAAACTTAAATTTACATTATTATTGATGACCGACTGAGTAGCATCCGTGACGTTTTCTATGGATGGTATTGGAGAAGTATCGGCGGATAATGAAGTTATAACGTTAGGAGCAATGGACATCATGTTGGAACTGAAAAGAGATCCTAGTTCTTCATTTGCCATTGTCTTGTTATCTTCTGCCATAACTTCTACTTTCTACAGCAGCTTGCTGTGATTTTAAATTCTGCTCTTCTACATACTGCCTCAGTTGATCCACATACAAATCTCTTTCCCAGGGTATCATATTTTCAATATATTCCAAAGATTGATTGTGTACATACCCAAGATCAAAGTTCATTTTAAGAACTATGTTCAGATTTGTGTGGCTGAGGCAGACTGAAAAAAATCACGAATTCCCTTTAATTTAATTTTTCTAGAAACTTCATCCGATGTTTGATACTCTACTTCGGTTTCAATTCTTGGCATAGTCTTGAAAAATTCAATCAACTTATTGAATTGTGTTTTTGTGAGACTGTCTACTATTTCTGTTAGATTTTCTTTTGAATAATCCTTGGCAATGATGAGTTCATCTTTCGTCTCTATACTTTCAATACACGTCAATAGTAAGTTGTAGTAATCTAAATTTTCGTTATCTATGATGTCATCCAATGATGGGTATCTCATTTTGACTTTAATTGTAGGGTCAATAAGAATTTCACATTTATGGTCTTTTGAATATACTGGTTCTATATCATCAAGATTTATTTCTTTTGTTATCTTTTCTTTAGTTTCTGGACATATGAAAGTAAGTTCTACTGTCTCATTTACTGATTTTGATCTTAGTTTTAAGAACAAGTATTCTATATCAAAGAATGGATATTCTGATGACGGTCTGTCCAAGTCAAAGCAAGAGTCAATCACGTTTGTCAGTGTGTTCAACATTTCCTCATACGATGCTGTAGAATTTGCGATCAAAAGTACTTTCTCTTCCTTCACAGTGAATGGTCTGAATTTAAGTTTTTTCTTCGTGGAAGGAAGAGAGACGGAATACTTTGGCAAGGCACTTTGCAATTGTTTCAATAATTTATTCATATTAACCTCATTTATACTGTAGAACTAAAATTGTCATATTCATATGTGTTGTATTCAAACGTTACATTAAATGTGGGATAAGAAGAACCGTCAGCACCCACAGTAATTTGACTTAAACTGGAAGGATATGCTTCTTTGAGAACCACACTTGTATTTGTGATATTATGATCATCGCTTGCTAGAAATCTGACTTGTATAGTACCGACATTTTCATATTTTAAATAATCATTATACTGGTTATCCGATTGATTGGTACTTCCCACAGAAGTATTGTCTTGGTTTTTGATCACATGGTTCATCCATTTTTCTAGAAACGATCTTTCACCCCAGTCCTGGTATATTATGAATGTCATGCTACAGTCAGAATATACTCTCTTGATTGGTATTTTTCTATTTGGTCCCCAGATATCATGTTCATAGAATTTGTAGGTTCTACCAGGAAGAACAACATTCAATGGATAGCAGGATATAGATTCGCCATATCCAGTGACCATTACCACCTCGTACTTGCCAGCAATTTGTGGTCCTTTTCTTTGGACTACAGTTTGTCTAAACTCGTTGAGTGTTTTTGCGATACCTAAATTATTTGTCCGAGGCATTGAATAACTCTTTCTCTGTTAGAATGACAAATTTCCATGAATGTTTTTCGCAAAACTCTTTTGCTGCTTCCCACTTACTTTTATTTATCTCAAATGTAATATTTTCATTGATCATTGATTTTTTGCTTTTTCTTTTTCCAGTCTTTGGTTTTTGTGTCTGCTTGAAAGGTTTGATCTCAACCAATAGTGTTTCAATTTCTCCCTTTTTGTTCTTCTTCTCTACGATAAAATCTGGTATGTAGAAATGTGGTTGTCTGTCAACTGGAGAAATATATGGTATTTTTAGAGTTTCAAATGACCAACGAATGACATTTACGTTTTCGTCCAGGAACTTACAAAATTTACGTTCCCAGAGAGAACGACATATTATCTTATTACAATCACCTATATATTTTGTAGTGTTAGTTGGTAAAAAACGAGTCTTATATGCCATGCTAATAATATCTAGGAGAGAAAATGGCATCCCCCTTTGAATTCACGGAATCAACTCAATCATTTTTGTTTCCAACCCTAGAAAGTCTAAAATCAAAAATTCCACTATGGATGAGATTTTATGCGTTTTCCTACACACAAAATGCTCTGAATAGATTCGAGGCATCCAAACGAGGTGCTGGTGAATTCAACATACCAACCCTGAGTAACATGCTTTTGAATATTGTCGTCCCAGCACAAATATCATTCATAAGTACCACTGCTCCAGAGTTTAAGAAAAAATTTACAGATGCCGTGACATCTACTCCTTCTTTGTTTGGATTAGGAGGAATTAAACAAAGTTTTGATGATTTTATAGGAAATATAGGATCTTATATTCAAGAAAAAGGAGAAATTATTAGTGAAGAGATGGGATATGGTTCTTCTATGCCAGAACCAGATATGTATGATTTGACATTTGCTGGTGGTGGTCCATCAAGATCTTTTAACGTGACGGTAAATCTACCCTGTTTTACATCAAGTGATTCAAAAATGGCAGCAGATATAGCAAATGCATTTGAAGCATATTCGCTTCCAACAGGAACTTCTTGGGGAAATATAGCGAACACCAAATTTTATCACCCACCTCTTTGGTCGTTTGGAAACAGCGTTTCTCTGAATAGCACGCAGATCAATAAGGCATGGACGGGTCAACCTCAACTTTCTGTATTAACCGTTGTGAAGACCAAGAGAATACCACTAGAAAGCAGCAGTGTGGTAGGTGTTGGTAACGATATAGATCCAATGGTATATTCGATATCACTCGCATTCACAGAACTTGAACCATCTGTTCGTCTTCGTGGTTCTCAAATCACTAGCAGATCTGGACTTATTGCTGCTGGCAGATCTCAAACACTAGGATTACGATAATGCTATTCAGCAATTTAGAAACAATTCCTTACAATCTTAATGGTAAACAAGTTACCATATTGGATATTTTTAGAAATATTTCCATTCAAGATGTTTCTGGAAATGCGTTTGAAGACTATTTTGTACAAGAGGGAGAGACACCAGAATCGGTTTCTTTTAAGTTTTATGGTGTTCCTGGGTTTTCATGGTTGGTCATGATGTGTAATAACTTTGCGGATATCAATAATGAATGGTATCCAACTGCTCAGAAATACGAAGCATCTCTTCAGAGAGATTATGGAGGAGATGCGTACTATATTGCTAATCTGCCAGACATACAAGAAGGAGATATCATCATAAAGGTAGATGGTACAAGTGATCTGACTACTACCAGTGTTGATGTTGATCATTATCGTCAAATTGTCAGTTTTGATAAGAATTTAAGAAAAATAAGAGGAATATCTGGTGCTGGAGAAATCAGTACTGGAGATCTTGTGGCATTTGCCAGAAAACTTCCTAACGGAGAGATAACACCAATTACATTCGGAAGCACTGGATCGACACCACAGGACACAGATTACGCGGAAGTGCTTCACACTGAAACATATCTCAATAGTCTTTCTTATTTTTATATTTCTACTGCGGGAACAGATGCTGGTAAAATTGAAGTGTCTCCGTACAGAATCGTATCATTGAGTACACTGACTATAAACTCTTTAGATCCATCTGAAACATATACAGATCCAACTGATGCAGTTACCTCCAACTTCTCGGATACTGTTCTTTATGATTATGTGACAAATGATGGATCGCCAACTACGACAAATATACGATACAAATATCTAAGCGAAGAATTAGTCGTTTCCAGATTTGAAAGTCAAAAGATCAAAGTACTCAAGGCAGATTATCTAAATAGTGTAATGGCGACTATTCAGACGGCATTGGAAACAAATCAGATAGGTAGATCATTTAAGGTACTAGTTTAATTATGTCTATATTTTCTTTAGCATCATTACTTGGACAGGCAATTTCTGATTATTTCACTCCTACACCAGATTTGCCAAATCCAATCAGTCCAGCAGAATCAAGAATTCAAGAACTATACATTGAATCTGGATCTTCATTCTTTTTTAACACATCCTTCACAATAATTCCTTGGGAATCTGAAGTATATACAGATTCTCCTTTAGTTTCCATGACATTTGAGGAATCTTTGTTTGTTGGACCGATGACTGGTTCTGTAGTGTTGTATGATGTTAGAAACTGGACTAATGAAATTAAATTAAATGGAAAAGACACTTTAGTCTTAAAGGTAAAAATTGGTGATTCGGAAGATGTCACCGAATTTAGATTTCATATCCATGCTGCAAAAAATATAACAAACGAAGCAAAGCAAACTGACTATACCACATTGGATGAGAGATATAGTCTTTGGAAGTTGGATCTCATTAGTTCTGAAATATTTCTTCCAAACTATACAACATCATTTCTCAATGACAATGAAGACTTTGTTGGAAAAATAGCAACAGATCAAGAAGGAAATCAGGGATTAATTTCTACAGCAATACAAAGTATAAGTGAGTTTGTGTTTGGCGAATCTGAAGTTGGACTTATAAATGTTCTTTTTGAATATTATAAATTGCCAATTGGAAAGATTGACTCTGCCAAGAATGGCATATGGTTGAAGCACGATCATGTCTCTTACCCCTGGATGAAGAGAAAAGGGCAAATGAGAATCACTCAAATGCTCAATTATATCTCAAAGTATGCCTGGGATGGCACTGGAACAAATGGACATCCTCTTGGAGTATTGTCATTTGTTGATGTTCTTGACTTGTATGCTCCTACTCTGTATGCAGATTATTACTGCTGGCACGATAGAAACGGATGGAACTTCAGATCTCTTTCCAAGATCTTAAAGGAAAAGAATTCAGAACTTGACGATACATTCTTAATTACGATTGATCAAAACAATCCAAAGAGAATTCACAACTACGAAGTGTTGAGTCAAAATAATATTCAGTGGTTGTATGATTCTGGTGGTTTGTTTTCTTATTATGAGAGAATTGATCCAGACTATACTAATCCTTACATTGACTTCACAAGTAGCGATGATTGCTTTATCAAGAAAACCGTAACCTATGATTATCATAGAGATTACTCCAGAATAGAGCATATTGAGAAGAATAAACTAGTTTCGGATGATATTGATACTTCACCATTCAACGAACTCACAACTGCCAAACAGAATTCAAAAGTAGATGATGAGATATATGGATACTTTAGCGAAAAAGTACTCAACAATCCACATCCAGTCAAGTGGGAAGTATATAACCACAGAGCAAGTTCTCCTTGGTCGAGGAAGGCATGGCAACCTCAATTTGATTTGACAGACCTTACATTCTCTACATTTGAAAAGATACACAAAGAGATTCGTGTTCCACTTAAAGCGAAAAGACAAGAATACGCAGAGAAAAAAGACATCAAACGAAAATGGGAAACGTATAGATGTACCGTCTGCTGTCATGCCGATGGACCTCTTGGTTCCAAGGAAGATTTAGAAATTCTGGAAAACCCAGGACCAATTGATGGCATTACATATCAGGCACTCTTTGGAGCAACTGGCATCTATGGATCAATCAAAGAAGACGAATATAAGATCGTTGCTGCTGGATCTTTCACAGATCTAATCAACTACGATCCAGGCAATACTGCAAATCAGTATGGTCTAACATACTCGTATGATCTTACAAAAGCACCATACAATGAAACAATTGGTCAGTTCTTCAATATAGTTGGACCAGAAGCACCAGCAGCATATAAAAAATACGCACTACAAAGATCTTTAAATCTCTATAATATACTCCTTCAAAAGATCAGCAAAAGAATTAATGATATTGATCTATTTTTGGGAAATGTAAATCAATATAAATTCAATGCCATACAGATCCTAGATAAAGCAACTATTGACAAACAGTCGGATTCTTATAGACCAGTTGATCTTTCTCAAGGATTTAGATATGTCGGAGATTCTTTCCCAGGAGAAAATCTAGGACCATTCATTGGAAGCGAAACCAGACAGTGGCCTATATCTGAACAAGAATACGGTCTTGTCCCATATACTGCCATTCCTATAAACAAAGGATTGGGTGTTGTTGTTTTTGGAGAAGATCCAAATGGAAATCAACTCACCTATAGATTTTCCAATTTTGCAGGCGGTGAGGGATGTTGTCAATATTGTACAGGTAATCCGAATGAATCGTATATATTAGAAGGTTCATGTTCTTATTATGGTGCTATAGTTAATGGAAATTTACCATATAATGATCTTCCACAATACCCACCAGACTGGGCTAACAATTCGTATGGATGTCAGGGATATTATTCATTTGGACCAGGTGCGAGTATCGCACAAGCATGGTCAGAAGACGCATGTGCGGGTGGAGCATGTTGTCGCGAAGGTACATTTGGTAATTTTGGAAATTGCAGCATAGAAATAGAAGCAGGATGTTCTGGTGGACAATGGCAAGGACCAGGAACATCTTGTATTGATGATAATGGATTCCTGACATGTGAAAGTTACGATTGTGACACCAACCCAGAAAACTGTACATGGTGTTGTATTCGTGGAGCACAAGCAGGAGATCCAAGCTATCCAGCATTTATTCCAATTCCAGAATGTGCGGCATTGGCAGCAGAAAATCCAGCTCGTGGTTATAGCATTGAAGATCCAGAACAATGTACATACGATCCAGGAACTCCAGACGACGGAGTTGAAAATTGCTGCTTAAGTGTTGCGGCATTTGGTGTGAGTGTTTGTGTTCCTCTTCCAAATGGATTTTGTGGAACTCAAGATTTCCTAGGATCTGTAGTTGAAAATTGTTCAGAGTGTATAGTAGATGACGACGTAACCGTTATAATCGTTCCTGGAACTCCTGGTCCAACTGGACCAACTGGACCCACAGGACCAACTGGACCCACAGGACCATCTGGATTGCCAACAGACGAAGATGTGGTTTATGTAAATCCCAATCTACTGGCACAATGCTCAAACGATCCAGTTGTTCGTGGATACATCAAACACATCAACCGACAAGCAGCATCTGAGTATTCTCCTATATATGATTACGCTGCTCCATATCTTTGGGATGATGGTGTCAAGGATTGGTCGTTCTTTGATTATGGATCAGAATCTGGATTGATACCAGCAATCACCGACGAAGAAATTAGAAACACGACCAAAGAATGTTTAGAAAATGTACAATGCTACAACACGACATGTCTCAGTCCCGTTTCTCTGGAAACTCTAAGAAGAACAGTAGTAGTTGAAAAACAATTGTTGCTTGTAGAGTTTGAATTAACAGAAAAACTCAAATCAGAAATAGCAAGCAAATTTATCAATTCTTGGAACACTTCTTATCAAGAGTGGTATCAGAGAAATGCTTTCTTCTTCTCGAAGAATCCAGGTGCTTCGATATTCAGAAACGAACAAACAGGTGTTTCTGGTATAAATTCACCTCTTTCTCTTCAGAATGTAAAGAAAATAACAAGAAAAGAAATTCGTGGAAGTAGATACGAACTCTTATCAAACAAGGTAGGAATCACTGGTGCTTCTGCGGGAGAGTGGTTGTATGAAATATTCTTCGGAGGAGATGCTGGTTCTACAGCACATCCATACTACGATCAGGGGTATAATTCTCAACCATTTGTGACATCAAGATCTCCTCATGTTTGGTTCGGAAGAACTGACGCAGATGGAACAGATGACTTTACATTCTTTATTGATAATACTTCATTTACGGCAAATGCTGGAAATTATTATCCATCGTATTCTGGAAATGAAGCAGTAGTTCCTGGTGTTGCTCATATTGATTTGTATTCTCACAATCCAAACAACATAGTTCCAGCAAGCAGATTGCTGAATAGTTCGTATGGACAGGCACAATCGGATCTTTCTGGAACTCTTACTGATTTTAAAGACACTTACAACTTCTATGATGTGACTGGAAGGAAACCAGCAAATGTCAAGAAGGAAGAAATCTCTTCTTATGTCAGAATTGAATTCAATACGCCCATCGGTCTTGATACAATTAAGGATTTCCCAAATGCGTTCATCCGTGATGCTGGTATTGAATACTTCTTGCCATATCTTGTGAATGTAACTCCTGGTCCATTCGGAAGACAAGGTGTCAAGTACAATATTGCCGTCATTGGAATGGATCCTTACGGATTTGATGTTGCCGTAAAGAAGATCAAGGATGATCTTCCAAGCAATCGCAAATTACAAGGCATTAACAAGGGCAATTATTACAACTGGTGGAATCACGATACTGGATCTGTTTTGTCAAAGGCAGATTATCTAACACCAGATTACAATGGCATGGATCTTTGGCCTGAACCTGGATTTGAAACTGATTATCCATATTACGCATACGATCCAGCACAAGAAGATCTTCATGGTGGAGGGTATGATCTAGATTTCCACATGGGTGGTGGATACTACTTTGAGAATGAGTCTCAAGACTGGATGGAATCTCTATACCACTACGGGGTTTCTTCTGGCAAGCAATTTGATCCACTTTATAGAACGTCAGTTGTAGGATCTTATATTCTTCCAAACAGTTATCGTAAGTTAAAACCACACCGTTCGTGGTGGTCGTTGTTTGTGCCAAGAAATCTATTCATACCAATTCGTTTTGCGAATATGTTCAAGACTCCAAATACCAAGGCAAGAGACTTGTTTGGTGGCAAGGCAATATTCACAATCAATCCAAATTACTGGAGAACTTGGTATGGAAGTGAATTTGAAACCTGGTTGACCTTGGACAACAATCCAACAACAAAGGCATTGATGGAAAACAGTGCTCCAGACCTTACATTCTTTATTGAAGGCAAAGATGGAGATTCCATTTCTCCGTACACAACCGACTTACAAGGTTATTTCCACGAATCTCTGATGAATTATATCGCTGGAAATTACAATCTTTACAGACCAGGATTGGTTGCGACAGATCTCTGGAAATATGATCTCAGTGGTGAGACTGAATATGGATTGATCACTCCACCAGTGGATACAGAGTACGAATTCTTTGATCGTAACTTTGCAGCACAATTTGTGGTATTTGCCAAGTCAAGACTTCGTACATGTAACGATTTAGGTCTTTCCTGTGCAAATCCAAATCAAGTTATTGTAAATTCCGATGGTTGTCCAAATACGAACTACTACTGTAACTGTCCAGCACAGAACGTAAAACCAACAGAAACAGAACCAACATATTTGGAACTGTACAGACTGGAAAAGGAAATCAATGAATGTGCGATGATTGAAGAAGTTCTTGGGGAGGAATATCTTGGTTGTGAGTATTCTGATCCAGAATCTACATGTAGTTGTAATTGTCCAGAGTGGGGAGAGAAGTTCAATGAATATCTGGCATATACCAGAACATATGCGACTTTCTGGGAAACACCTTATGAAGTTCCACTCATGAGAAATGCCCATTCTGCTCAGTTGAGTTCTCAGCAAATCAGAATTAAAGTCACTTCAAATTCGGTTGTCAATGTTGGATCTTTGGTATCGGTCATCAATGAAAATGATGCTCCTTTATATACGCAAGATCAATATAAGGCAATTTCTGGAACTTGGATGGTTTCGGGAATCCAACACATGTTCGCGACTCCGAGAACATATTACATGATTCTCACCCTAGTAAGAGACTCTAATTATTTTGATCCAAACGATATAACATCTCCAGTCAAACCATTTGTTTTAACCTAAATAATTATATGAAAGCATTTACCAACAATTACGCAGACATTCCGTTCTTTATCAGTAGCAATACGTTTACTGGTGATTTGAACATTTCTCGTAATTTAAGTGCGGTTCGTCAATCAATTAAGAACATTCTGTTGTCAAATGTCGGAGAAAGACCATTTGATTATGGATTTGGATGTAATCTATTCAATTCGTTGTTTGAAAACAACACATCGGAAATGCACATAGAGATGCAAGCAAGAATTCAAAGTGCATTTGCTGGATATGAACCAAGAATTTCAATTCGGGACATTCGGTTTGAATTTGACCCAGACTTGCCAAATACTATAACTTTATATTTTAGTTATCTCTTGGAAGAAGGAAATGTTCAAGATGAAATAAATATTCAAATATCAAGGAACAGATAATGGCAGTATCCAGAACACCAACAACTTTAGGCAATTTAGAGTTCACAGATATCAAAAAGAGTCTGACTGATTATTTAAGAAATCAGTCAATATTTTCTGGATATAACTTTGAAGGAAGTGCTCTACGGACCATGATTGATCTCATGGCATATAACACTTACTTTTATGCCTACTATGCGAATATAATCAATGCCGAAGCATTTCTTGACAGCGCACAGAGAGAATCTTCGGTCATTTCATTGGTTAAACCATTAGGGTATACCGTTCCCGCAAGAACTGCCGCGATTGCTACGGTCAGTGTTGCTGGACTTGGTGCTTCCATAACATCATTGGCAGAAGGAACTCAGTTTACTTCTAAAAACTCTGATGGTGTACAGTTTTCTCTATTCACACTTGAAGATATTCCAGTAATTGATGGATCTGCTTCTTCTTTCAATATATACGAAGCTTCTGCATACATTGATGCCGAAGTGTTTCCAGACTTTGACTTTGATAATCAAAAGATTGTATTTGTCACTGATTCTTTTGATTTGAGCACGATTCGTGTAATCACCGTTGAGGATGAGATTGAGTATGTCTGGACAAAGGTGGATTCCATCGGATATGCTTCACAAGTAGATGAAAGAATCTACTTCATAGAAAGAACACCAAATGGATTCGCAGTCGTTTTTGGTTCCGTGAATTCTCTAGGAAAGGCAATCGGAGAAGACACATCAAGC
>Ga0208019_1000483_pt1 | contig 21415 bp, 23 predicted proteins | sample CB_VirMetaG_5_FD_184540 | JGI IMG/M metagenome (GOLD analysis project Ga0208019, IMG submission 184540) | Freshwater to marine saline gradient viral communities from Chesapeake Bay - CB_1508_1D Viral MetaG (SPAdes) (version 4) | ecosystem: Environmental > Aquatic > Marine > Coastal | place: USA...
TATAGGTGCTGGACCGACTTGGAATGCTGAATTTAAGGTTGAAGTTTCAAACGATGGAGTCAATTATAGTAGTATATCCTGTCTTCCATTTAGTGGCTCTGATGGTCATATAGCTTATTCTGACACTTGGGCTTTTGCTTATGCACGGCCTGTTATTACTGGTACTGCTGGCGAATATTTGATTAACGAACGTCATCTATACTAAAATGAGTCAATGTAATATATACCCGATTAGGCCCGGTGCTGGAGCGTTAAGCACTTTAGAAGATGGCGGGGGAATCGTAGATTTTACATTTAATGGTACTGCAAATGCTACTATTGCAGTAGATGATACAGTAGTAAGAACTTCTGGCGATCAAACTATTTCTGGTACAAAGAGTTTTGTTGATCATGTAATCATTAAAAATCTTACTGTTACTGGTGTTCAATATATTGAACATGCGCAAGATTTATTTATTGGCGATCCATTAATCATGTTAAATAGCGGAGTCTCTAACCCAAATACATATGATATTGGCTGGGTTGGGGATCGTGGTAATGGCACGGTAAATATCGCAAACATGTGGGATGAAAGTGCCGATCAATTCGCTTTAGTTTCAACCAACGATGATGGTACCACGCTTGGTAACGTAGTAATTGACAGTTACCAAGACTTAAAACTTAAAAGTTTATATACTACTGGAAATATTTATCTTGAAAACGACGGCAGACTTCAATGGGAAGATACTGGTGGTCAAACTCGCGCTACAATTTGGTTAAATACTAATGATGAATTAAGGTTTACTAACAATAGCAACAATAATGGTGGTGACATGGTCTTTGCTACCAAGCCATTAAGCCAGCCGTCAATGAGAATTAACGATGACGGCGAAGTTGGTATAGGAACGAATAATCCAAATGGCTTGCTTCATGTTGCTGGCGCCACTTATACTGAAACTGGATATATTGATTTAGGCGCAGGTTGGGAAAAATTAGATTGCGCCGCTACTAAAACTTGCGAGTATTTTACTGGTACTATTGTTGGTATACCCTATAATACTGGTGATGTATTTAATGATGGTGATGTTCTTACGTATAATAGCGCAAATAATTATTGGGAAAGCCTTCAGCCAACCACTGTTAGTCCCGGCGGTTTAAATACTCATGTTCAATTTAATGATGGTGGGAATTTTGGCGGTAATGCTGGTTTAACTTATAATAAAGTCACTTTTACTCTTAGCGCTAACGGAGATGTTGTTGCTTACGCTTCTTCTGATGAGCGTCTTAAAGAAAACATCACCAATATCTCTGACCCAATTGAGAAAATCAATCAATTAAACGGTGTTGAATTTGATTGGTCAGCAGACGCCTATGATCATCTTAAGGGTCACGATATAGGTGTTATAGCCCAAGACGTTCAAAAAGTCCTTCCTGAAGCCGTTACTACCCGCGAAGATGATATGTTAGCTGTTCGTTATGAAAAGATGATTCCTCTTTTGATTGAATGCATCAAAGATCAGCAAAAACAAATTGACGAACTTAAGGCTTTAATTGGTCCCAAAGGCCTCTGACATCATTTGCCATTTGTTTGACAATTGGCTCCAGACGATCATTCCTTCGTTTCTAGGGACGAGGTAGTACCAAGAACCCGTCTTGCTTGAGTAGACCCAAGGGTAATGCTTAAAGTAAAGCCAATCTGCGTCTAGAGCAGCTTGTTCGGCTTTTTCTTGTACTTCTTCCTTCGTTTGTTCTTCTGGTTCAGGCGTTGGTTCAGAATGCTTGTTCGTTTCTGATTTGCTAGCTGTACCATGAAGTATTTCAAAGTCAGTGAATTCTGGATCGACCATTCCCTCAAACCTTCCACCGTTTACGATTTCGTCATCAATCTCGACCTTCGCAATTCTTTCGCGAAATTCTGCCTCTGTATAACTTGGGGGATATTCATGCCCACTTCCCTTGTCCATTGCGTAGTAGGCGTAAATGTTCCTTCTATCCATCAAGCTGAACTCATGCGCAAAATGCTCTGCTACGCCTTCTAATGCTGAAAATTTATCAACTCTACTATATGTATCTCCGGGTAATCCAATTATGTTCGTCAATTCTTCTCTAATATTATGGAGAACAAATTCTAAATCTTGTCCATTGGATTTTCTGTAATAAGTATTGATTTTAATCTTTGCAGAATTTCTTGAAAATGATGCTTCTGCTTGCATTCCGCTACTTATGTATCTATTGTGTGGAACAAAGTACATTTGAATAGATCCTACTTTTGGATTATTCATAACATAAGACCTTACTTCCTCAAGAGTAAGTGGTTCTTCATGAATAATATATTGAATTCCTGTTAATTGAGTGATGTCGTCAGTGACTTTTTGGATTTCATCTAATTCTTTTCTTGTTGGCTCCGTACGATCAGCACTTACCCCATTCCAAAATGGGTTAACGAACAAGTGAATTGGCTTATTCCATCTTGAAAAGTTCTTGGAATTATATCCATTATCCGAATAAAAAGCATGCTCCACCAATTTATCTATCTCTTGTGGAGAAAGAGTATCGGCAAGGGCGAAAACGGGGAGAAAGATTAGATATTTTATAAGTTTCATAACCATAATATGACAGTTTTTTGAGGTATTGTCAAGATCAAAGTGTATATATTTTTATGCCATTACCCGAAAAATCAAAAGACGAGAAGCGTGGAAAGTTTATTTCTCGCTGCATGAGTGATCCTACGGCTCGTAAAGAATTCCCAGACGCTAAACAGCGCGCTGCGGTTTGCTATTCCCAATACGACAAGAAGAAAAAGAAGTCATGATCTCTTATTTGATCCTGCTTTCTGCATTGAGCATATCATGCGTCTCTGCATATTTTAGCATTATCGGATTGACAACGATGTTTCCTGCTGCTTTTTGGTCTATTGTGATCATGGGTGGTGTTTTAGAGGTTGGTAAGCTTGTATCTGCAAGTTGGCTTCATCACAATTGGAAGGTTGCTTCTAAAAGCTTAAAGATATACCTGACTTCTGCCGTAGTTGTTCTCATATTTATAACGAGTATGGGTATTTTCGGCTTTCTTAGTAAGTCCCATATTGAACATCAGAAAAACGCCGAAGAGAATGCTATCTTAATGTCTCAATTAGATAATAAAATCAGCAGAGAGAACGAATATATAACTAGGCAGAACGAATATATCAATCAATTATCTGTTGAAAAAGAAGATTCTACTGAGAGCAATGCTTATAATATTGAGCTTGAACAAAAGAAGATCGATGCTTTATATGTATCTTTAGATAAAAACATGAAGCTTGATAATGACGAGATTGGTCGTCTAACCTCAAGAATACAGGCTCTTGATGAAGAAGTCGCCTTACTGAATAGTGCCTCTGGCGGTCTATTTGGCAGTAAAAAGAAAAAGCTCGAAGAGCTTGCTGTAAAACAAAAGCCCGAAAGAGATAGTATAAAAACAAAGATAGAGAGCGCAGAATCTAGAATATCCAAAATGCGTGAATCAACTCAAACTGAAGTTGATAAAATTAGATCTCGTATTAACGAAAGACAAGACAACACTTATTCTAAAGAGGATATATCAGCTAAAAAAGAAGAGTTCAATAAAAACATTAAATCAGCTTATGAAAGAATAGATCAAATGGAAGCTGAAAAATTTGAGTATAAAAATTCTCAATTAAATCTTGAAGCTGAAGTTGGCCCAGTTAAATATGTTGCCGAACTATTTGAAGACTTCGGCGCTGAGTCTGTTGATTTGTCCGAGGCTGTAAGAATTGTTATACTGATTTTGGTTTTTGTATTTGATCCCCTTGCTGTGGTCATGTTGCTTGCTGCAAATTCTAGTTTTAAAATGCGGCGCCAAAAACCATATGAAAATATTGTTGATCGAGTAAAGCCTAAATTCTTACCTCCGAAACCTGATCCAGAACCTGAGCCTGATCCCGAACCTGAGCCTGATCCCGAACCAGAGCCCGAACCAGAGCCCGAGCCTGAACCAGAGCCTGAACCAGAGCCTGAACCAGAGCCTGAACCAGAGCCTGAGCCTGAGCCTGAGAAGACTCAAGGCCCTGAGGACATAACAGAAACCAATGTGCTTAGAATTAAGTCTACATGAAAAACATATTGATAATATGCTTCTTCTTGCTTTCTTGTTCGCCAACTCAGCATTCAATTAATACAGGATACAAACCCAAAACCTTAGAAGAAAAGATTGAAGTTGCTCAGCGAATAGAAGAGAAAGAATCTCCTATTCATGTGTCAAAGGATAGTCCTGCATGGAAACCCTTTTTATTTATTAGTCTTTTTATTATAGGTGGATGTTTTTTGTCTTGCAAGCCCCGTTTGCTTCCTAGCGCCATTAAAAAAATTCGTTCCAAGCTTGACAAAAAGAATTAAATCATGTACTGTACAGGCGATTAAATCCGCAAAAAAATAAGCCCCCTATTGCTAGGGGGCTTTTTCTTTTGGAGGGTTAGTTTTACTAACGGTATAAATTATTCAGGTCTTTTACCTAAAGGTTTTCCATCTTGCCCGATTTCTCCAGCGCGAATTTTTGTAGCGGAGACTTCTTGGAGCTCTTTGCTAAGCTCGAGTTGCTCTATATTGTATCCTACTCCTCTTCCATAGAATACGTCCATAATATTAGGAAGTTCTACAACTTTGATTTTATTTCCAAATTCAATGCAAGCTGCTTCGATTTCTTTTTTGACTTGCTCGAAATCGTAAGGGTTCTTTTCGTCTATTCCTCCAACGTCTCTCAAAGCAATGCAGCATTGCCCAGTTCTTCTGATCGCTTCGGCAACTAAACTTTTATGGCCAATATGAAAAGGTTGATATCTTCCTATTAAAAGGGCGGTTGGCGCTTGATTATCCCAAGCTTCAGTTTCATTAAGCTTCTCAACAACCTTTGCGCACCATTCGTCTGGTGTTCCTTCTTTTAGCTTAATATCATACCCTTCTGGTTTTTGAAACATTTTGTTGGTATCTTCGTATCTACCTTCTTCAATTCTATCAACCCATATGGTAAAGTCAGCGCCAAAAGCTTCCCTTGTTTCTTTGGTTGGGCATACAAAGTCAGCTATGACATATGAGCCTCCCAGTTTTGCCCAGTCGCAAAGTTTACCCATTCGAGTTGCGTGAGCGAGTCTATCCTCTGGGGAAAATCCCAATTCGGAATAAATGTCTTGTCTTACGGCATCAGCATTAAACCAAGCGGCGTTCAACTTAGACACAAGCTTTTCAGCAAGTGTAGTTTTCCCAGAACCGGGCAAACCCATAATAAGAATCTTTCGTTTCATATTTATATTAATACACTATTATAATAATAATCCTTGACTTTTTCTTATAAATATGTTAATCTTTTTTTTGTGCAAAAGATTTCGAATCAAATTTTAATTGATATGCTAGGTTGTTCCAAGCAAGATCCTTCTTTATCAATTAAGGACTGTTCCAAAAAACTAGGTTATAATCATACTACTGTATATAATTGGTATCGAAATTTAAAGTCTGGCAAATGGGAAGCTGGTTATTCGAAGACAGAAGATTCCGAGCCGTTGAAAGAATCCGTTGTTTACGATTTCGTGAACAGCTTTGCGTTTTCTCAAAACTCTTCTAAAATACTTAGAAAATTAGTCACTAAAAAATGTCTAACTAATAGCTATTGCTACGCTAAACAATTCAAGATATTAAAAAGGTTATTTAAAAAGTATCCTAATATAGATTTTTGGTTAAACGTAGATTTCGGAGAACCTAGAGACGATATTCTTTTATATATTGGAAAGGCTGAACAAAATTTGCATAAAAAATTTATTGACTTTACGGCAAAAGATGGATATACTAAGTTTAATTACGATTATAAACCCGAAAAAAGAGAGCCCAGAGAGAAAAAGAAGAAAAACATCTGGGACTATTATTGATTATGAGTACAGCTAATGACATGTTAAAATCGTTCCTTAAAGAGAACAAGGAACATCACTATAACTTCGAAGATGAAATTGATTATAAAGTTTCAAGCGGAAGCTTGAATGTAGATTTCGAACTTGGAGGAGGATTTGGCCCCGGACTACATAGGTTCGTTGGGATGAACGAAGGAGGCAAGACTTCTGAAGCTCTAGAAGTCATGAAGAACTTTCTAAAGATGCCCAATTCTAGAGGCTTGTATATTAAAGCTGAAGGTAGGCTTTCAAAAGAAATGCAAGAGCGTAGTGGGGTTGAATTTGCTACCGCTGAAGACGATTGGAAAGATGGTAATTGTTTTGTTTTTGAAAGTAATATTTACGAGACTGTTTTGGATTTGATGAGAGCTTTAGTGGGAGACAATGAAAATAAAACTAAATACTGTTTCATTCTAGATTCTCTTGATGGTTTGATCATGAAGGAGGACATGAAAAAAGATTTTCAAGACGCTCATAAAGTTGCTGGCGGCGCTCTTCTTGGTGCAAAATTTATGCAAAAGATGAGTATCGCTCTAGCAAAGCGTGGACACATGGCAATATTTATTTCTCAAGTGCGCGCTGATATTAAACTTGATCCATATACCAAGGCTCCTATTAGACAAACTAGCGCAACAGGGGGTAACGCACTTCTTCACTTTGCTAATTATATTCTTGAGTTTGAAGCTAGGCATAAGAAAGATTTGATTCTAGAAAATCAAACTCAACCAGTTGATAAAGATAAAAACAAAATTCTTGGTCATTTCGCTAAGATCACAGTAAAAAAATCACCCAACGAGAAGACTAACTATACCCTTCAATATCCCATTCGCTACGGAAGAACTGGCGGAAATTCTGTTTGGGTTGAGAAAGAGTTAATAGAAATGCTTTATGGATGGGAATATGTTCACAAACGAGGTGCTTGGATTAGCGCAGATGAATCATTCCTTGAGTTACTAAAAGAGAATGGTTTGGATTTTCCCGAAAAAGTTCAAGGCGAAGCCAAGCTCAGTAATTTATTTGAAGAAGACCAAAAGCTAACTAATTTCTTAACTTCTTATTTTAAGAAGATTGTTTGCGAATAAGATGCTTTTTCAAACACTTAGTGGCTCAACTAAAAGAGTAACAAGAGCCAATAAATATATTATTGATTGGGACAAAGCGAGCAAAAGCAAGATCCAATATAACGCCAAGCAATTCCTTAAACAGTATTGGAAAAACCATGTCGTATTTGAGGAGTTCCCTGTTGCTGGAACTAGATTAAAATTTGATTTTTATAACGCTAATAAAAAAATCGCTATAGAAGTTAACGGTCAACAGCATGTTAAATACGTTCCCTTTTTTCATAAGCGCAGGTCTAATTTCGTTAGTCAAATACGAAGGGATCAGCAAAAAATTGATTTCTGTGAATTGAATGAAATTAAGCTTGTAGAAATATACTCCGAATCAGAGCTTGATAAAAAAAAGTTCGAAGAGTTAGGAATTTACCTGTAAAAAGTGTAATATATATTAATGGACGAAGATAATTTTGATGAAGAAGGTTTTCCTTCTTTTGTTCTTCCAGAATCTTTTCTCAATCAATTATTTGAGTTTTCTGGCTCAACAGATGGCAATAGAGGTTTTTTATTGGCCTATGTTAATCAAGAGGGCTGTCCCATGATTTATACCAAAGCGGATAATCAAATCATTGAAATGGGCTTGCGTAAAGCGATTGAGAAATACATTATCGAATCCGAAGAATCTGAAATGTTCAATAACAATAGGGACGGAGATAATCCTCTCTAATAAAGTTCTTGACATTTCAATTTTTTTTTGTTAACATAACGCTTCATGATTGACTCAAAAGAGTTGGAAAGGCAATTATTGTCTGTCCTTATAAAGTTTCCTGCTTCATATGGTGAAGTTGCTGGATTAATAGATGAAAGCGATTTCTCTATTGCTCATGGCAGCTATGTGCATAGGACTATTTTTAAGATCATCAAAAAAATACAGGACTCTGGCCCCACGGAAGCCTTAGATGAAGTTGTTTTAATTGAGCGATTAAGATCTGCCAATGTATCTTTTATTGATAATATTGATATAGGGGATTACATTAAAAGTTTGTTATTGAAAAAGGTTTCAGAAAAATCTGTTTTAATTATAGCAAAAGAATTAAAAACTTTTTCTTTAAGAAGGTCCATAATTGATACCTGTGATGAAATCAAGGATGACATGGTTAAATGCCAAGGATTGTCATTACCTGAAGTAGTCAAGCTAGCCGATACTAAATATAACGACAAGATTGATTTTTATTCTCACGAGAATATTGGCCCTGAAAATATCTACGACGATATAGAAGAGGTGCTTGAAGATTTGGCTGAGAATCCTCGAGACCCCGGTATGTTAGCGCCACATATGCCTTATTTAAATAGGTGTTATGGATCCTTGGTGAGGCCCGGAAATATTTCTGTTATATGCGCTAGAACAGGGGTTGGTAAAACTACTTTTTGCTTGGATTTTGTAACAAAAATATCTAGTGCTCATGATCATGTCCCTGTTTTACATTTTGATAATGGTGAAATGAGCAAGCTAGAGCTTCAAATGAGACAAGCCTCCGCTCTATCTGGAGTTCCCATGTATCTAATCGAAAGCGGAAAATGGAAAGACTCTAGCTATATAGAGCCACTAACGGGCAAAGAAATTTCTGTCGAGGAAACTAGATCAAAAATTTATAACGCCATTAAAGAAATGAAAAACATGTCTTTTGAATACTTTAATGTTGGCGGCCTTGAAATTAAAGAAATGATACAAGTTGCAACTCGTCATTATTACTCCAAGGTAGGTCGAGGCAATCCTATGATATTAAGCTTTGACTATATTAAGACCACAAATGAAAAGACCGATAAAAATAAAAGTTCTTGGGAAGCGGTTGGTGAAATGGTCGATAAGTTTAAAAAATTCGTTCAACGAGATGTGACCTTTGACAATAAGCCTATGATTAGTATGGTGACTAGTGTTCAAAGTAATAGGACTGGTATTACTGGCAACAGAAATCCAGACGCTATTGTAGAAGATGAAAGTATCGTATCGCTTTCCGATCAAATTACTCAGTTTGCCTCTCATCTTTTTATTTTGCGACCTAGGTTGGCTCGCGAGCTTCAGATAGAGCCCGACTGTTATTCTAGGGCTACACATCGCCTTAAATGCGTAAAGTTTAGACATTTAGGAGAGGATAGATTACGAGCTACTGAACCCGTATTGATTCCAGCCATCGATGAGAATGGCGAAGCGGTTGGGAATGATAGGGCTGAGCCAAATTGCATCTTCCTAAGAATGGATAACTTTGGCGTTGAAGAGGTTGGTGATTTGCGAGACATGGCTCAACAAATGGGGGTAGATAATATTTTACCTGATCAAGATGGTGACCTCGGAATATAATCTTTCTCCAGATAGAATCAAGGAGATTCTTGAAGAGCTTGGGTATAGACTTACTGACCGTGGAGCTTATTGGCATTCAAATGCTGCTTTTAGGAATGGTGATAATTCTACTGCTTTGCAGATTTGGAAGAACTCTGGTGTCTGGAGGGATTTTGTTCAAGGAACAGTCGCGCTGCCTTTTGCAAAGCTTCTTGAAACTCATTTCGGTACTAATGACAAAAACGTTATAGGGAAGTACCTTACATATGATTACGTCCCCTCTCAAAAAACTTCTACTCAACAAGACAGGATAGTTATGGAAAAAGTTTATGATGAATCTATACTTGATGACCTTTTTCCTCATTATGACTTTTACAATAACAAAGGGATTGAATCTGATGTCCTTGAGTTTCTAAAAGGTGGTTACGCTACGAAAGGAAAAATGTTTCAACGTTTTGTTTTCCCAATATATAATGAGCATTCTCAAATCATAGGTTTTTCTGGTCGCGATATGACAAATGAAAAGGATGCAAAATGGAAACATATCGGTAGAAAATCAAAATGGATTTATCCATACTATGTTCCTGATGGTAAAAAGCTCCCAATTGAAGAAGCTATAAGTGATGCGGGTTCTGTTATTTTAGTTGAGAGTATAGGCGATCTCCTAAACTTACATCAGAATAACTTTAAAAATGTTTTGGTTTCTTTTGGGCTTGATATTTCTCCTTCCTTATTATGCCATCTAATGTCTTTGGATATCAAAAAAATCATTATATCTTTCAATAATGATAGTGATAAAAGTGTAAATAGAGGAGCAAGAGCGGCGGTTAAAAACTATTTAAAACTACTTAATCATTTTGATTTCAATCAGCTTTATGTTTGTCTCCCTACCAAAACTGATTTTGGAGAGATGGAGCCAAAAGATTTTACTTCTTGGAGTGAAAAATGCGAGTGCAGCTTTATGGAGAGAGCTTCTTCTATTTTAAGCTTTGCAAAAAAAATGAGGGATGACAAGGATCTCTCCAAGAGTCTTGTTAAAAATATAGAAATTCTCGAGTCTCATGTCGGATGAAATGACAAAGTTATCTGCGAGTAGAATTAAAACTGCTCAATCATGCTCTTGGATTTATTGGTGCAAGTACAAGCTTAAACTACCCGACACTTCTAATGATGGCGCTTCTAGAGGTACTATATGCCACCTTATTTTGGAGCTTCTTTGTGAACCAAAGCGCAAAAATTATTTTGATACAATTATAAAAAAGAATACTCTTTTTTGTATACCTTCTGTAAAAAGACTTGTCTATATATGGGCTCATCGACTTGACGTGGCTGATCCAGAAAACATAGAATTGATTGATGCTATGACAATCAATGGGTTACAATACGATTATTTTGGCAAGGCCACTGGAAAACCTACAAAGGCATTTTCTGAAAAAGATTTTCATATAATTGTAGATGACGAAGACAAAGGTATAAAATATAGAATCAATGGATTTATAGATAAATTATTCTTATATAAGAAAGAAAAGTTTGCTATCATTAGAGACTTCAAGACTAGTAAAAAAGTTTTTGAAGGAAAAGAGGTTAGTGATAACCTGCAAGATTTAATTTATTCGCTTGCAGTCAAGCATATGTTTCCTGAATATAATAATAGGCAATCAGAATTTTTGTTTTTAAAATTTGATCTTAAGCCAGATCTTTTGGGAGAAGATGGTAAAGGGGTATTAAAAATGTCTCCACTTTCTGATGATGAACTTGAAGGTTTTGAATATCAGCTAACTGAATGGCAAAATTATTTAGATGACTTTGATGAAGAATGCGCACATTCTGATTTTGCTGCTGACAAAGGCTTTCCTGAGAAAGACGAGGGCTTTTCGGGTAAATTAGTTTGTGGTTTTGCTAGTTATCCCGGCCAATTAAAGAAAGACGGAACTTTAATGTGGCATTGCCCTTTTAAATTTGCATTTGAATATTGGGCGCTAAAAGATAAAAATGGAGTTATAAAAAGAAGCGTTCATTTAGATAGCAAACAGGATCTTTATGAATTAAAAGAGGATGGTGACACGATAGAAAAGCTATCTTATGATGGATGCCCTCGCCATTCTCAAATTTCAGTTGAAGAAGATGATGATTTTGCGCTATAATATACTATGAACAAGAATCAATATGTTGGGACTGCAGTTTTTTATGGGAATAGCGTCTTGCTAGCAAAAAGAATTGAAACTTATAAGGGAAAACCAGTATCGTTTGGCGGTTATTGGTCTATATTTTGTGGTTGCGTAGAAGAAGGGGAAGATCCTATTGAAGCTGCTCATAGAGAGCTTTATGAAGAAACAAAAATTATACCTCAAGGAATTCAGAAGATTCGATTCTTTAGAAGTTTTAGTGGAGATGACTATGATTTTTCTTTTCATACACTTGAGCTTGATGAATTAATTAACCCGCAATTATGCTTTGAGCATACTGAATTTGGTTGGTTTAAGATAAATACGTTAGATTCTTTTGATGGAAAAATTGATGATCAAATTTTATATTTGATTAACATGTATAATGAAGAGCGCATTATTTAATATTTAGTGTATATACTATTATGGAATTAGACTTTTCAGACGAGATTAGGAAACAAAACCCTGTTGGGTTTGAAGAAGAAATTACTGAAGAAGCTTGGGCCGCTGAAGAAAAAAAGGGCAAAAAGCTTAATAAGCCTTTCAGGACTTCTGGAGGTCCCAAAAAATTTTCCGTTTATGTTAAAAACGATAAAGGGAATGTCGTTAAAGTAAATTTCGGCGACCCTAACATGGAAATTAAACGCGACGATCCTAAGCGCCGTAAGAGTTTTCGCGCTAGACATAACTGCGATAATCCCGGCCCGAAATGGAAAGCTCGTTACTGGTCGTGCAAAATGTGGTCTCAAAAAAGTGTTACCAAAGTAACAAAAGGAGAAGAAGATCACGAAGAAGATTCCGAAGAAATGGAAGAGTGCGAAAGCAAGCAAGGCTTATGGGATAACATTCGCAAGAAAAAACAGCGAATGGGAGACGATTATCGTCCTGCAAAGCCCGGAGATAAAGATCGCCCATCCAAAGAGTCTTGGAAGAAGGCTCAAAAGAAGAAAGATTAATATTTTTCTTGACGGAGTAGCCGTTATGTGCTATACTCTGTCACATGCTTCCATTATTCAAATCTCACTATAGCATAGGAAAAAGCATCCTTACTTTAGATCATCCTGATAAGGTGATTGAAGGTGGTTCTCCTAGTGTTTTTGATATAGCTAAAAAGCATGACTTAAAAGAGGTTATTCTCGTAGAGGATTCTCTCATCGGCTTTCTTGAAGCAAAGAAGAACGCTGAAGATTTGGGCATACAATTGATTTTTGGCCTTCGAATTGACGTTTGCGATGATATGTCAGTTGAGGTAAAAAAGAACTGCCCCATGTGCGTTCATAAATTAATCATATTTGCAAAAAACTCTCAAGGCTGCATTTTATTAAACAAAATATATAGTTGTGCTTTCACTAAAGGAGAAGGTAAAATTGACTTTGCAAGCTTAAAGAATTTTTATAATAGCGATGACTTAAAAATTGCTATACCTTTTTATGATTCTTTTATCTTTCATAACTCGTTTTCTTATAAAGAGCCATGTATGTTAGATGATTCTTTTTTTGAGCCTGTTTATTTCCTAGAAGATAATCTTCTTCCTTTTGATTTTGTGCTGAACGGGATCTTAGAAAATTATTGCCTTGAAAATGGTTTCGAGACTCAAAAGGTAAAAAGCATTTATTATGAAAATAGAGAAGACTTTGAAGCATATCAAACTTACAAATGTATTTGTAGTAGGGGGTTTTCTAATAGAGCTAGAACCCTAGATATGCCCAACCTAGATCATTGTGCAAGCCCCGAATTTTGTTTTGAAAGTTATTTAGATCATGAAAGCGCTTAAATATTCAGATATATCTTTAGTTCCTAAGTATAGTGATGTTCATAGTCGAGTAGATTGTGACACTTCATTAAAGATTGCTAATCATAAGTTTAACCTTCCTATTGTTCCCGCCAATATGAAGTCCGTTATCGACATGCGTCTAGCGAAATGGATGAGTGAAAATGATTATTTTTACATCATGCATAGATTTGACAGGAAGCTATCAGATGATGTGGGCTTGGCTAATTCAGAAGATTGGAAAACTATTTCTTTCAGTACGGGTGTTAAAATGAAGGATAAGATTGAAGTCATGAATATCAGCAAAAACCCTGCTTTAAGACTTGATTTTCTTACTATTGATATTGCTCACGGATATTGTGAGCGAATGAGAGTAATGCTTGAGCATATTAAGAAAAATCTTCCTAACACTATTGTGATCGCAGGAAATGTCACTACGCCTGATGCAGTTGTTGCCCTATCTAATTGGGGTGCAGATATAGTTAAGGTTGGCATAGGGCAAGGATCCCCCTGTACTACCAAAGATAAAACTGGTTTCACCGTTCCTATGTTTACTGCCACAAAATCATGCGGAGACTGCTATAGGTCAAGAGACGATTTCGATAAAGCTTATAAGATACCTATTATTGCTGATGGAGGTGTTAAATGTAATGGCGATATAGCCAAAGCTTTAGTTGCAGGTGCAGACTTAGTAATGGCAGGAGGCATGTTTGCAGCCTGCACAGATAGCCCTGCAGTTACTAGCACGATTAACGATGTTCCCCATAAAGCTTATTTTGGATCTGCCAGCGCAGAGAACAAAGGTCATAACAACAACATAGAAGGCAAGCTAACTAATATATGCTCAAATAATATGACTTACGAAGAAAAGCTTGGCGAAATAAAACAAGACCTGCAAAGCTCTATTAGTTATGGAGGAGGTCAAGACTTGTCGTGTCTAAAGAGCGTTAAGTATTTTGAGGTATGAGTAATAATTTATTAAGGTTCAACAAGAGCCAAAAATATGTTTTCTTTGATTTTGAGACTTGCGGTCTTAACTTGGGGTCAACTATTAATAAACCTTGGCAATTAGCTTTTATTGTCATCGAGAATGATAGGGTAGTAGATCAATGCGATTATTGGCTTAAATGGAATGATCTTAATGTTTCAGAAGGGGCGGCTAAAGTTACTGGATGGACGCAAAAAAAGTATGATCAAAAAGCAATCGATCCAATTAAACCTATTGAGCATTTTGAAAAGTATCTTTATGACCCCGAATATCTGAAAGTTGGTCATAACATTCTTGGATTTGATGTTTATATGCACGGGATCTGTAGACGATTGATTGGCAAAAAGCCTGACTATAGCTATCTACCTAGTCTTATTGATAGCCTTGCCATCTCTAGAGCAATTAATCATGAGATTGAATATAATTCCAAGGAAGATTTCCTTCAATGGCAATACCGAGTTATGTCTATTCGTTCTAATAAAGGCAGAAATAAACTTATTGATTTATGTAAAAAATACGACATACCTTTTAATGTTAAAAAACTTCATGATGCATTATATGATATACAAAAGAACTATGAGGTTTTCAAAAAGATGATTTGGGATATTGAGATATGAGTTTTGTAGAAACATTTTCAAAATATGAAGAAGTTGCGCCTCCCGGTGTTAGACTTCCAGAAATTGACGTTGAGCAAAAATACTATGATGAGCTAGGTGTCTCTTCTGATATATCTAATATTGATTTCCTTAAGAGGTTATGTTGGGAAGGTATCAAAGAAAAAGGTTTTCATAAATCGGATAAGAAAGATGCTTATCTTGATCGAGTAAAAATGGAGCTAGATATTCTTGATGAACTAGGTTTCGTAGATTATATACTATTGAACTGGGACATCTTGAATTATTGCCATGTGAATGATATCCCAACAGGTCCGGGTCGAGGTTCTGCGGCAGGTTCTCTTGTCTTATATTTGATTGGCGTTACTAAAGTTGATCCAGTTAAATATGAATTGTTTTTTGAAAGATTTGTAAGTAAAAGTAGGGCTCGAAAAATAGAAAAAGATGGCGTCACGTATCTTGACGGTAGCTTGCTTGCTGATGTTGATAATGATATTAGCTATGAGAGACGCCAAGAAGTGATCAAATATATTGAGGATAAATATCCCGGCAGGACTTCAAAAATTTTAACGCTTAATACTTTGAGCGGAAAATTATGCATTAAAGAATGCGGAAAGATAGTAGGGAATTATTCTGAACAAGAAGTTAATCTTGTCAGCGATACTATACCAAAGCGGTTCGGAAAAGTAGCTCCATTAATCGATGCATATCAAGAAAGTGAGCTTTTTGAAAAGTGGGTGAATGATAATAAATCTGTTTTTAATATAGCAAGAAGGCTAGAGGGGCTTAATAAAAATACTGGAGTCCACCCTTCTGGAATTGCGATTTCCCATCAAAAGCTTGAAGATATTTGTCCAGTTCAATTGACTAATGATGGCGCTCTTGTTAGTGGCTATGATATGAATTGGGTCGCAGAGCTTATGGTCAAGTTTGATATTCTTGGGCTTAGAACATTAAGTGTTTTATACGATGTTTGCAATCAGCTTGATCTAGATATAGAATCAATTGACCCTGATCATGAAGACATTTATAAAAACTTGCAAAAACTAGAACAACCTCAAGGCTTATTTCAAATAGAAGCTCATACTAATTTTAATGTTTGCAAGAAAATCAAGCCTAAAAATCTAGAGCAATTGAGTGCGGTTGTGGCTATCGCAAGGCCGGGAGCTTTAGAGTTCTTGGATCAATATACTTCTTATTCCCAAACTGGAGAGTTTCAAAGCCAACACGCGCTTTATGATGATGTTCTTTCTTATACTGGAGGTATTCCGTTATACCAAGAGCAGCTAATGAAGATGGCTGTAAAGATTGGATTCACTCTTGACGAAGCCGAGCAACTTAGACGCATAGTTGGAAAGAAAAAAGTCGATCAAATGCCTGCTTGGAAAGAAAAGATTGAAAAGAAAATTGAACAGAATAACCTTGATTCAAAAGTTGGTGATGTTCTATGGAAAGTTGCAGAAGATAGCGCAAATTATTCGTTTAACAAATCCCATAGTCTTGCTTATGCAAATCTTGCCGCTTGGACAGCTTATCTTAAATTCAAGTACCCTCAAAACTTTTTTATAGCTCTTCTAAAAATGGCAAAATACGAGCCTTCTCCGCACGAAGAAATCAACAAAATTTGCCAAGAGCTTTCTTTTTTCGGGATTGATTTACTACCACCAGATTTAGCGAAATCAGATATGGATTTTAAAATTGAAGGTGATGATATTCGATTTGGATTAAATAGTATCAAAGGAGTTAGCGAAAAATCTCTCCAATCATTAAAAGATTTCAGAGATAGCGAAAACCCAAATAAATATGATATATTTTTATCCGCGAAGGAAGCTGGCTTAAATATTGGAGTGCTTTCTGCTCTTATTCAAGCTGGGGCGCTTTCAGAATATAAGTCTCGTCGTTCTAGATTAGTTTTAGAAGCGCAAGCTTTTAATATTTTAACTGATCGCGAGAAAAGAAATTTCGAAGCGCTTGGGCCTAAGTATGATTGGGATATCCTTAAAACTATACAAGCTGTTGTTCAGGAAAATCTCATCGGAGATGATAATAAACCAATCATGAAAGAAAGCCGCTTCCAAACTTTCAGAAAGAAATACGATTTGTATAAAGAAATTTACGACAAGAATAAAAAATACGAAAAGTTTGCTAATTGGTATTTTGAAACAAAGCTTTTGGGTTATAGCCCTACTGCGGTATTAAAAGATGTTTTCTCTACAAGTGGTCAAAAATTCGGTGATTCTTTGGATTTTAAAGGATTAGAGAGAGAATCTTATGGTAGGTTTATCGGTGTCGTGTCTGACTTTTTCAAAGGCACTAGCAGGAATGGTAATGATTATATAAAGATCGTTATTTCTGATGAAGTCGGGGAATATCCTATTATGTTAATGGATAGAAGGGCTAGATCTGAACATGGTGGATGGAAAGAAGTTAATGTACTTTCTCAATTTAATGAAAAAAACCCAGATGGAATCAAGAAAGATAGTATCTTAATTTTTTACGGAAGTAAGGGTGAAGATATATTATTTTGCCATTCATGTGAAGTAATGGATGAAAAAATTTACATGAAACTTAGTGACTTAAAATCTTAAAAATTATGTGTAATTACGTATGATGGACTCAACTCCAAATTTCACTCCTAGAGCTCAAGAAGCTTTAAAAACTTCTAGAGAATTTGCCTTGGAATATCGATCTGCAAAAGTCAATGTAGTTCATCTTTTGCTTGGTTTAGTTTCGCAAAGCAGAGGTTTGCTCAGAGAGGTATTCGATATAAGCGGTTATGATATTGACGCTTTTCGATCCTATGTAGAAAATAGTATTTCTAGAGGAAAAACAAAAGGCGATAAAACTTCTTTTTCAGAAGAATTTAAACTAATTCTTAAAATAGCATACGATTACGCATCAGATTTGTCTCAATCGTATGTTGGTACAGAGCATTTGTTGATAGCTATTATCAAATATAACTCCCCTGATACTTCTGATCTTTTCTATGAATGTGGAATTAATCCTTCTTCCCTTTCCATATCAATTAAAAGCCATTTGCTTGAATCTTCAACTGCGCTAGAGCCTATCGATATCGACGAAACATCTTCCCCTTCTCGTTCCACTAACAATCAAAAAGCTTCAAAAAATCCTTCGGCACTAGAGTCTTATGCTATCAATTATAACGAATTAGCAAAAGAAGGAAAATTTAACAAGGTTATTTGTAGAGAAGGCAATCTTGCCGAAATGACAGAAATATTATGTCGTAAAAGCAAAAATAACCCTATCCTTTTGGGAGAGCCCGGGATTGGTAAGACCGCGCTAGTAGAGGGTTTGGCTAGAACCATAGTAGCTTCTGAATGTTCCGAGCATTTACTTGGCCATTCTATTTTCGGCTTAGACCTTGCTTCTATGATTGCAGGAACAAAATACCGAGGTCAATTTGAAGAAAGACTTAAAAATGTTATTCAAGAATTAAAAGAAATTCCTAAATTAATTCTTTTCATTGATGAGATGCATACTCTTGTCGGAGCTGGTAGTGCGGAAGGTAGCATGGATGCCGCAAACATATTGAAACCTATGCTTGCAAGAGGAGAAATTCGATGCATCGGCGCAACAACTAATGATGAATACAAAAAGCATATTGAAAAAGACGGCGCTTTAGCTAGAAGGTTTCAACCTGTTTCCGTACAAGAACCTTCCTCTAAGGATTGCAAGACGATATTGAGAGGTATTGTCGAAAGCTATGAGGGATTTCATGATGTTAAATATGATCCAGAAGCTCTTGACTTATGCGTAGATCTTTCTGTGAAATATATTCACGATAGATTTTTGCCCGATAAAGCAATTGATTTAATGGATCAAGCTGGCTCTAAAGTTAAAATTGAAAACTTCAAACGGCCAGAAGAGGCTAAAGAAATAGAAGCCAAGCTCGAAAAACTAATGATTGCAGAAGATGAAGCGGTATCTGAAGAAGCGAAATTGAAAATTTCAAAAAAACAAGATGGTTTATTTGATGATTATAAAAAGCTTATTGAAAAATGGTCTAAAGATAATAAATCTAAAGATTTTGTAGTTCAACCTGATGACGTTCATTTTGTTTTATCTAAAAAGATAGGCGTTCCAGTCGAGCAAATATCTAAAACGTCAGAAGAAGAATTTTTAAACTTAGAATCGGAGCTTAATAAATCAATTATCGGCCAAGAAGAGGCTGTCGCTTCAATCTGCAAGTCTTTGATCAGAAATCGAGCAGGTTTAAAAGATGATAATAAACCTATAGGTTGCTTCTTGATGTTAGGTTCATCAGGAATGGGAAAGACTTATACCGCTAAAACTTTGGCAGAAAAACTTTTTGGAAGTAAAGATAACTTCGTGAATATTAGCATGACTGAATACAGCGAAGGTCACTCTGGCTCCAAATTGATTGGTGCGGCTCCCGGCTATGTTGGTTATGAGAGCGCTGGGCATTTGACTGAAAAAGTAAGAAAAAAACCTTATAGCGTTGTATTGTTTGACGAAATAGAAAAAGCACATTATAATGTAACGCAAACTCTCCTTCAGATATTAGACGAAGGGTCTATTAAAGACAACATGGGCAGAGAAATCAAATTCAATAATTGCATCATTATGCTCACTGGCAATATTGGATCTAGTATTTCCAAAGGTAATGTTGGGGTTGGTTTTGGGGCTATCCAGAACCCTAATAATCAATCAGAAATCGAAGACAGGCTTAAAAAAGAAGTTCTAAAAAGTTTGAGTCCAGAATTTGTTAATAGACTTGATGAGATTATAGTTTTCAAAGATTTTGATGAAGATAATTTCATAAAAATTATTGACCTCCATTATAATGAGCTCAAATCAAAGTTAAAAACAAAAGGTTATAATCTTTTTATTAACAAAAGGGCTAGACTAAAGCTATGCGAAGAAGTTTTGAAACTTAAAGATGGCGCACGTCCAGTAGCTAGAATTTTACAAAATAAAATTATCGATCCCCTTTCTGAAGAATTATTAAAGAATTCATCTAAAGAGATAAAATCGATAAAGGTTTCTTTTGCTAAAGAGCAGTTCTCTTTTAAATTTGTATAATTGTTCTTGACAAGTTTGCATTTTTTTGCTAATCTTGTGTTATGAATTTACTTTACAAGACCAAAACATATCTTGTTGGTCACATGCAATACCTTAGTGGTCGCAATTGGAGGGAGGAAGTTACTGAAAAACTAGAACCTCTAGGTATTACTTGTTTTGATCCATACAAAAAGCCTTTTATGAAGGATGTCGAAGAAGACGAAACTTCTAGGCAAGAAATGGAAACATGGATGCGAACCAAGCAATATGACCGAGTAACAGAGCGAATGAAAACGGTTCGTGCATATGATTTAAATTTGGTTGATCGTAGCGATTTTATTATTGCACATTTAGCTCCCGATGTTGCTAGCTGGGGGAGCGCCGAAGAGCTAACTTTAGCGGTAAGAGAAAAGAAGCCGATTTTTATTAGCATGAAAGGCGGTAAAGCTAAGACTCCTTTGTGGATGCTTGGTATGTTGCCTCATAAATATATTTATAATAGTCTTGACGAAATAGTTGAAATGTTGTATGCTATAGATAATGGTAATAAACCTATAGACTCTGATCGTTGGAGACTTCTACAAAAAGAATTTAGATAATGAAATACTTTTTACCTATATTTAGTTTTAGTTTTGTATTGGTGTTGTGTCAATATAATAGTGATCTATATTCTTTGCTATTGCTTATGGCCGCTTCTTATATTGTTCACAAATATTGGGATCAACCCAAAGAAGAGAACTACTAATGTTAATTTTAATTTCTAGCGACAAATTGGATTTTGAATTCACACTTTCTCAACCTCAAGGAGAAACTTTGGAGGGTCTTAGGCAAGCTTTTATTAATAAAGAAGGTGAAGAAACTTACGCCAAAGCTTCAAAAATAATTGTTGTAGAAAATCATTTTCATAACATAATAAAAGATAGATATGGCCCACCTCTAATTGGAGAGCATAACGACAACCTTGAAGAAGTTATATTTTCTCATCTTAATGTTTGAATTTGTTTAAAAAGTTTATTATAATATTGAGGTTTTCAGCAGTTATTTTTTGCAACTTTAAATTTCCATTTGTTAGTCCTATTTTAATTCCTACTTCTTGATCGATTTCAATAATTTCATCAACAAAATCATAAGCGCCATATGTTTTTAACCAATGATAATACGAATCTTTCATTTTGCTTTCACATTCAACCAAAACATTAGCTTTTATAAAGCAAGAGGCGTATAAAGTTACATCTCTAAAACAATGAACAGAGCTTGGTGGTTCTGTTAGCTGTCCATCAAATATAATTTTCACATTTAAAATTACACATATGAATCAAAAAACAATTAAAGAGCTTAAAAAAATTATCAATTATGAAAAGGGAGATTCTTCTCAAGCCCGATTGTTATCTAGACTCAAAAAGCAATATAAAGGATTAAGTGCTGGAGCGCGACCAATTTTTATTCAGAAACTGAAAGATATGTATAACAACTAATATAATATAATACTATGAGTGAAGAAAATAAAAGTAAGAGTGATTGGAGTAA
>Ga0208019_1000485_pt1 | contig 21355 bp, 21 predicted proteins | sample CB_VirMetaG_5_FD_184540 | JGI IMG/M metagenome (GOLD analysis project Ga0208019, IMG submission 184540) | Freshwater to marine saline gradient viral communities from Chesapeake Bay - CB_1508_1D Viral MetaG (SPAdes) (version 4) | ecosystem: Environmental > Aquatic > Marine > Coastal | place: USA...
TGCGCCACGTCTTGTTCGCTGTGCGATCAAGTTTGCTTGCTGGTTGATAAGCACTGCTAGTGCGGCGTGCTCGTCACCTACGAATGTTGCTGTACCTGATACTGCTGATTGGTCAAAAGAAGCTGCAGCTGAACCAGCTAGTGATCTTAATGATGTTAAGATCTCTTGATCGATCTCAGCAGTGATCTCTTGTGCCAATGCGGCCATGATTTCTGCTTCGATGTCGATGCCTTGCTGTGCTTGTGCGTCTTGAGCTGCTTCAAATGTCCATCTTGCTGATAGTTTTCTTGACTTAGCTTCAACTACCTGCTTTAAGATTTGAACGTTTAACTTCTTACCAGCTGTTCCTTCAAGTGTTGCTGTTGCGGCACCTTTTGCAGGTGAACTGTCGTTACCTGAATAAGATGATGCGATTTTGAATGGAGATAATGCTTCGTCACCAGCTGTGATGTTTGTTGCACCACCTGTTGTTGTGTCAGCATATCTTACTCTTAGTGTGTGGATTTGTCCAACTGGACCTGTCATTGGTTGTACACCAACTAATTCGTTGGCGATAACAGTTGGCATGACCCTTCTGATCACTGGCAAAATAACTCTGTTCAGAGTTGCTACGTTACCGGATGATGTTGCTCCAGCTGTTGCTTGCTCTGACAGGTATTTGCGTGTGTTCTCAAGGACCACATCCAATGATTTGGCTTTAGTACCTTCAACACCTTCCATCAGTGCTGATTTAGTTTCTTGCCATTTACTTTCTAGCAATTGGGATGTCATTTTTGTTTCCTCTCCTATTTAATACCTGCTAATTTGCGGATGTTTATTACATCTTCGTCTTGTTGTTTTGCCTGTGGTGTTGCCTTGGATCGATCGCCTGTGGTTTCTGTTTTTGATTCTGATATAATTGATGACTTTCTTGCATCTTTCATTACATGTGGAAGATACTTGTTGAAAGCTGTTTTTAGATTGTCTGTCTGCACTGTTTCTAACAGATTTGACATAACTTCTTTTTTGTCGCCTGACAGAGGCTGTAACATTTCGTTGAGGATCTTGTCTCTACGATGTCTTGATTCGATTTTGTCTTTTTCGATTCTTGTTGACTCATAAAGCTTTGATTTCTCTTCGATTTGTGCTTGGGCTTCTGCGAGTTGCTTCTGCATCTTGCGAACTTCTGAAGTCTCGTTTAGGTATGAAGATAGATACTCGGAAGCATATGCTTCAAAGATCTTTCTACCAAAATTGTTTTCACGAGCAGTTTTGATGTCCTCTTTGAATTGAGTCATCTCTTTTGTGATGTTCTCACTGACTACCTGTTCAACAATTTTGCTTGCCTTCTTGATGAATGCACTTCTGATTTCAGCAAATTTTTCTTTTGCTTCTTTCACAAGTTTCACACGAGTTTCAACAACTGATCTCTTGTCTGTTTCAAACTCATTGAGTTCTTTAGCAAGAGATGAAGTCACAAATGACTCAAGAGTTTTAATCTGTTCTGCCATTTGCTTTCTGTCCTGTTGTAACTCTGCCATCTCGTTGGCAAGTTGTTTTGTGATGAACTTCTGAAGCATCTCCATGTGTGGTTTGACGCCTTTTTTGTACATCACTCGCTGTGCCGCTAGTTGTTTTCTGTCTTCTACGAATTCAGCAATCTCTTTTTTGAGAGATTCATTAACAAGGCGGTCCATCGCTTCAACCATTACAGACTTGTCATGTTCATAACGCTTGGCAAACTCTTCCCTAACTTCTGTCTTAGCTTCTTCTTTGACTTCTGATAACTTGGCATCCCATGCTTCTTGAATTTCAGCACGAGTGTCTTCTGTTACCAGGTCTTTGTCAAGGAGTTGTTTGATAATGTCTAGCATGTTTAGTCTCCTTTAGCCTATTTTCAGATCCTTAATTAATCGGATCACTCCATCTTTTAGATGTCGTTGTGCTCTTGCATCTTCTTTTACTGCTTTGGCCACTTCCAATACTTTATGTCCATGCTTCATGTTGAGAAGACTTTCATAAATTGGAGTTGGATAAGCATTTGGAGCTGATGGTTGAGCTACCACATCTACGGTAATAATGTCAAAGTCGGACACATTACCACTTCCTTCGTCTACGTTGCCTGATCCCCTTGATGATACGCCTAGTTTTACGCCTGATTGTAGCATTGTTTCTACAAGTTTACCCATCGGAGTGGGTAAAATTTTTAATTTGCCATACCCGTTGTGTCCATCCATCCACATTGATGTCAACATGTGTGACACTCTGTCAAGATTGATTTTCAAATCTTCTGGATGATCCACTTCGCCGAGGACTGATTGGCCCCCAGCGATTTGGTCGGATATTTTTTGCACTGCTTTGTTGATTTCGAAAGTAGGATACACTCTCTGGTTTGCGTTCTTGACGTTCCCTTGAATACAAATACCCTTCATGTACAGATCCTTACCTTCGTTGGAAGACTCAACCACAACCTTTGCTTGGTCGAATGTCAAGTGTTCTGATAGTACTTGCATATCCTAGTTCCTTTACTTAGATGCCACAGGAGACTTGCCGTCTACTGATCCTTCTTTTTCCATTGCCTTTGGAGCGTTGTCCATCTTGGCAGATTTTATTCCGCCTTCGTTCTTGAAAGACTTGCCCATAGGCTTTGCAGTGTCACCTGCTAATGCTTTGCCAACGCCGCCTTTGCCTTCGCCGCCAACACCCATTTGATGAGGTTTAGCATCGTTAACTGGCTTGTTCTTTGATGGCACAGGTGATTTCTTTACGTCTGCACCTGTTTCTTTGCCCATTTTTTCTGCACCATGGCCAGCTTTGACCATTTCGGCATATTCTTTGACAATCGAATCAGCGTCTTTTGACTCTGTGTATGACTCTTCTGGAGCGTCTTCTTTGTCATTATCCATCATTTTTGCGAACTCAGCTTTTAATGCATCAAGTTCTTTTTCTAATGGTTCAAACATTTCTTCGGCTTCGTCATCGTCACCATCCATTTCATCTTCATCATCGCCTTCTTCACCTGGCATTTCCATGTCGTCCATGCCTTCTGCTTCTGCCTCAATGTCTGAAATTAGATCGTCTGTTGCGTCACCGCCGATTTCTTCGATTGTTTCGTCTGTTGATTCTGCAGGCTCTTCTGTTTCTTCAACTTCTTCGTCTGCTTCATCTTCATTCATTTCTTTGTCGTCTTTTTTAGACTTCATTTTGTGTTTTGCTTCATCAACTTCATCACCCTCAACATTGTCAGATGATTCATCAGCTTCTGAAGTTTCCTCTTCCTCTGCTAGGATGCCTTCATAGATTTGGCGTGATTTTTCCACTACAATTTCGTGGAAAACCTTTTCTGCCTCATCTTTCTGTTCATTCACTAACAGATCAAGGAGTTTTTCAAATTTTGACATGATTGTGTCTCCTTTTGTAACATTTATTTAAGAGAAAAGGGAAAAAGAACCTTTTTAAGACTCTTTTTTGGGCATTTTTGATAGGTGTTCTTCGAACTGTGTGTATGTAATGTCGATCCAGTTCTTTTTTTCTGCTAATTTATTGGGTGATCGCTGGTTATCTAACACTACATGATAGAAATTCACTGAAGGATGATTGGTTGTGTTGGTGATCATTTGATTGAGCCAGTTGCCAAAGTATGTTCTGTCTGAATTGGCTTTGCGATACCTATCTGTGCCCTTGTACATATTATTAAGTTTGCGTCCATCCTTTTCGCCACCCACTCGACCGTCTTGGGTGAGTCCAAAAAAGTCCATGCCAAGGATGTAAATGGTTTGAAACTTCTTGTATTCCAGTGCAATGCGTGTAGCTGTGGGTCCTGATGACCATCCCCAGTCTTTTTCGATGCGTTTTACCCTGGGGTCTTTGACTCCGCCTCTGGGATATGACCACATTTCAAGTCTATCAGGCACATTGTGATCACAGATGTATTTGACTGTGGCTATGTCCACTGAGATCAGTGCGTCAGGCCAAAAGTCTTCTCTGAGTGGCAACACATTCATGCCCATGATGTATCCTCGATTTTTCAACATGTTGAGGTCAAATCCTCTGCGAGACTCGCCATTAGCAATAATAAAACACACATCACCTCTCGGTTTGTAGGCAGTGTCTTTGGGTGGTATAGGCACTTTGGGTAGATTGTTGACTGTTGGAGCAGGTCGTTTGATGGCTTCTTGTTTTTTGAGTTGGTCCAGAGTGCCTTTGGGATCAGCAATCTGTTGAGGGGACAACCATGCAGAAACTTGGCCTGTTTTGCCAAAACACTTCACAGTTTGTTCGCCACGCATCACAGCCTCACAAGCTGCCATACGCCATTGTCTTCCTCTGCCTGCCATTGATGAAAGTAGTTAGTTTATGCGAGTTCGGCTGCGTCAGCAACTGATCCACCGTACATTTTTTGATACAGTTCCATTGCTGTGCGTTTTTCTTGACGTCTTGCCCGCATGTGATGACGCAGTTGATTGATCATTTCAAGAGTGAGTCGAGATTTTCTTGTGTCGCTGTCCATATTGTACACAGTTTTGTCTTTTTCTGCGTTGTATCTTGAATCATCCACAGCATTAAAGAATTCAAACAGTTGCATGTGAGTATTTACGCCTCTGTGCCAGGTTCTAGTCCTGTGTCGGCAGCACCTTCTTCTCCCGGTGTTTCTTCTCCACCTATGGGTTCTTCTGCAGAAGGTTCTGTTTGGCCGGCAATGTCTGCACCTATACCGCCACCTGTAACGCCAACATTTCTCAGATCGGAACCTTTGACTGCATCGTCTCTGGCTTCGCCCTTCTCTTCGGCCCACATCACTTGATTTTGTGCCATTTCTTCTTCGGATAGGCCCAAGAATCGCTTGAGTGCAAATCTTTTGCTCAAATACGGCACTTGTTCAATCTGTGTGAATGCCTGCACTCGTTGGTTGTCCAGTTCAATCTGTCTGTATGCGGCAAAATTCTGTGGTGTTGTGAACTTGATGTCAAACAGTGATGTGTCGATGTTGATGCCTCTGTTTTTGAGGAACAGTTTGAACTCCTGGTTGAGTGGTGGCATCACAATTTCCTGCAGTCTTTCACAGTACTTGTTGAATCTCAATTCTTGGATGTATGCTGTGCCTACTCTGCCATCTGAATACTGTGGATTGGCTCCATCGTCTGGACCAGTTGGCAAGTAAGAACTTGGAATTCTCAATGCACGATACAATTTGTTTGTGAAATATCTTAGATCATCAATCTCACCAAGGTTTGTGCCACCTGGCAGTGTTTCAACCTTTGAGCCTCTGCCTTCTGCTGTCTGCGGAAAGAAGTAGTCTTCATTGATCGACAGTGGATTATAAGTTGCATCAATCTGATTGGTGCCTCCTGATATGGATGGAATTCGTCTTTGGTGAATTTCATTTTTCACTCGCTCCACAAAACCCATGGCCATGTGTGTGGGCATGTTGCCTACATCAATGTAGAACACTCTGCGTTCTGGAGCACGATGCACTCTGTAGATGATGATAGCATCTTCTAACAATTCTTTTTGTTTGAAAGTTTTGAACACAGTTTCCAGGATGGATGTGCCAAATGGGAAGTTGGAATCTAAACCTTCTGACAGTGATACATGACACACATGATTGGCATCAATGGCATATTGGTTGATGGTGGTTTCAAATCTGCCGCCACCCTGTCCGTAGGTGCCACCAAAACCTGCGCCGCCGCCCAAGCCTCGCTGTCCTCCACCATACTGTGAGTCTGACACAGCGGATGAACCTGGTGATGAATAGGTCACATTGGCTGCCACCTGCGATGCAGATAGTGATTCCAAATTTAAATTCAAATCTCTGAACACATACTGTTCTGGCTGTTTGCCTTTGGATTCATTCACAATCACCTTGTCGCACTTGGATGCGGCCACATGGATCAGTTCCTGTGTTTCAGGATCTCTGATGAAAAATGAATCACCATACTTGAGTGTGTTGCGGAACATACGGAATATTCTTCTGTTCCAATCGTTGAGTGATGTAAACTGTTGCAGAGCATCTTTGAGTATGAGTGCTTCTGATTCTGTGGGTGAGTCATGAAAGTGTAGATCAAAGGGTGTTTCTGTTTTGGAATTTTGTTGTGAACAGAATTCTGCGATGATGTCCAGTGCGGCATTGACTTCTGAGTCTTGATCCATTTGGTCGTACTGGAAGTATCGCTCCATTCTGTTGGGGTGACCCGTGTAGACTTCTGGCAGATAGGATGTGTAGTTTCTGCGACCCACCTGACTCATGGGATTTGATGCTGTGTTGGCACCACTCACAGGCGACATTGATCCATCTGGCTTGACTAGATTAAAATATTTTTTCCAACTCATGACTTTATATTATATGTATCTTTTTCCTGCATTGCAACCACTAAAAATAGCCATTACCAGTCAAGGCCTTGGGCAGTATGCGTGTTAATAATCTCTTGGTGTCTGCTTGGTCTTTGGCCATCGCAGTGAGCACATCGAGAGTGGCTTTGGCATAACCACTGCTGTTGTTGCCTAAATTGTTGACCACAGCATTGGCAGCTGACATGATGTCACTTGAAGTTGCATTGTTGATCACTTCGCCTGTGCCTCCTGCTTTGATCAACTCGGGTCCCATTTCTCCCACCATGCTCAGCATGCCTGGAAACAGATTGCCTCCTGAAAAATTATTCGTAAAAGGACTATTGGCTTGGCGTTCTTGGTATATTTTGTTCATGGTTGCGTATGCGGCAGAACCAGGAGCTATTTCTATGGTGTTGCCATTCAATTCAACTTTCATATTTTCTGCTTTGACATCAATTGTATCAACGTCTTTTAAATTTAATTTTTCTGACAAGGTGTCATAGGTTTTGCCTAACAGAGTTGCAAATCCTTGTACGTCGCCTGCAAATGTCTGGATAATTTTGGCTTGGCTCAGTGAAAAGAATTCATCTTGTATTGCAGACAGTGCCGCAAGTGTGTTGCCTGTTTCTGTGTCCAGTCCTTTGATGTTTTTGAGAAACTTGGCTCTGTCTTGAGGATCCATTTCTTCCAATTGCATGATGTCTTCTGCTGTGAGCACAGTTTTGATTTTCCTCATTGCGTTTTCAAATTCATTGGCACTCACGCCCACTTGATCTAAAAAGTATTGAGCCGCTTCATCTTGTGTTTTGAAACTTTGCCCTGTGTTTTGATTGATGAGATCCAATTGATTGACAAACTGTCTTCCTTTGAGATATCCATCAGCAAAAATACTCGAAAATTCGTTGGTGCCTCTGGCTGCATCAATCAACAATAGATTTTGCACTCTTTGATTCTTTGATGCTTCTGCTAAAACTTGATTTAATTCCGCCTGAGCTTCCAGCGCTGTGATGGAACCATTTTCCAAACGCTCTTGTAAACTTTCCAATGTGGTGCCAACTTCTGGAAGAAATCCAATCATTTTGAGTGCTTCTTCGTTGGCAACTCCAAATGGTGTGGTAAATCCAACAAATGCATCTCTAATGGGTCCGTCCAGCAGTGAAGTAAACTTTAATGTTTGTTCAGCTGCCTCAGCATCCATGTCCATCAGTGCAGCTTGCAGTGATGCCTCTTGTGCGGTTTGATTCAATCTTGCTCGTTGTTCTTTGACATCAAGACCTGTGAGTTCTGTGATCAATCGTTCGTTTTTAATTCTTTGCACCAACTGTTCTCTCAGTTGAGTCTCTTCCATTGTCATCATTTTTGCATTGAATCTATTGGTTTGAATAAAGTCGCCAAATGCTTCTGCTATGGCATCTGAATCAAGCCCCAATGATCTCAACTGCATGCCAGTTTCGCTCAGCGGATCAGTCAATTGATCCAGTTGTCTCAAAAACTTCCTTGCGCCTGTGTCAGTGGCTCCACCAAATGCAACAATGCCTTCTAAATTTTGGCCAACAACTTCATTGAATGATCCTAGAGTTACCTGTGCTTTGATGATTTCCTGGATCAAATCGTCTGTGGTGCCCACCTGTGTGTTGAACTGTATGCCCAAATCTTGCAGACTGGAGAATGTGTCAAGTGTGAGATCCATGATTTCCAATTTGAATTTGTACAGTTCGCCTGTGGCACCAATCACGCCTTGCAGAAATCCTCCCACAAATGGAGCCAATCCTGCCAAGTTCTGCATGCTTGCAGTGGCAATGTCGATCACAGGGTTCAAATCAGAAAATTTACCAGAAGCATTCATCACACCTTTGAGTAGACCTGTTGTGCCCATGATTGCACCACCCAACAGATCAAATCCTGCAGTAACTTTGGGAAACTTGTCTTCTAATTCGTCGACTTTTCTACGGAGATCGTCTAAACTCCGAGCAGTTGTATTGGACGACTTGCCTAAATTGCCGATGCTGCCTGAACTTTGTCCGCCTATGCCTGCCAAACGTCTGAGTGTGGCTTCTGATGCGAATCCCAGTTCCGGTGCTGGTATTTGTTGTCCGTCGAACTCAATTGTGGCCATTTTGTGCGTATATAAATATTCCTTGTATACTATTTATGGACACACAAAACACCACTTCTAATCCGTTGTCAGCATATTTTAGACAACCCCAGATTTATGTCAAGTTGCCCTCTGGTGGCAAGTATTGGCCACAAGGTGCATTGGCCATGGGAGACTCGGAAGAGTTGGCAGTGTATGCCATGACAGCACGTGACGAAATGATGATGAACACACCAGACGCACTGTTGAATGGTGAAGCCACTGTGTCTGTGATTCATTCTTGCATACCACAAATCAAAAATGCATGGGAAATGCCCATGATTGATGTCGACACCATACTGATTGCCATCAGAATAGCATCATATGGAGAAAGCATGGACATTGCAACTGTAATTCCAAAGGTCAACAAATCATATGAACTAAAAGTTGATCTAAGGTTGCTGATGGATCAAGTGGTCAAAGGAGATTTCCAAGAATGGATGGAATTGTCCAACGGATTGCACGTCAAACTGAATCCTCTAAACTACAGACAGCAAACCAACATAGCTCTCAAGGCATTTGAAGAACAGAGTCTCATGAGATCAGTTGAAGATGCAACATTATCTTCCAGTCAAAAAAGAGAAAAATACACATCTATCATATCCAACCTTGCAAATTTGAATTTTGAAAATATTTTGTCTGCAATCAAGTGTGTGAAAACTCCCGAAGGCGAAGTGGAAGATGCTGAATACATCAGACAGTTTGTGACAAATATTGATTATAAACTGGGTGATGAAATCAAAAAACATGTGGAAAAATATGCAAAACTTGGCGCAGTGCCTCCAGTCACTGTGCAGACACCCGAAGAACACATCAAAGAAGGTGCTCCGGCATCATACACTGTGCCTATATCACTGGACAACTCGAATTTTTTCGTATCAAAGTCCTTTCAACCCCGAAGTCTGATTTAGAAAAATATTTCAAAGATTTAGAAAACGAAAATCACAAACTCAAACTTGATCTAACCAAAATGTGTTGGTACATGCGTGGCAGTGTGACACTATCAGAAGCATTTCAAACATCGCGAGATGATAGACAAAAAATTTCAGAAGTGATCAAAGAAAACATTGAGTTAGTCAAAAAAACCAAAATGCCCTTGTTATAATATTGCACTTTAATGACAAGACAGTATAATATTAAGTAAATCTGCACATGGCAATCGTTAAATCAAAACATGCTGTCATAACCAAACAGGATCTGCACTCACAGTGTGTGATGGTGATCAAACGCATGTTGTTGGATCATTCTCCCAAAGAAGTTGCTGAAATGATGAGTGAATTTCTAGAATCACACTGTTCGGATTCACGTCCTGATGTTGAACTGCAAGAGTTCATTGCCAAGTTCCACAAGCAACATCGCTGATGGATTGACTTCGTCAATCGCTTTTCGCTTGTGCTCAAGCATTTTCTTTTACGAAGTAAAGTTGTCGTCATCACGTTGATGAGCAGTCATAATTCTGCTTCACAGCAGAACTATAACTTTCGATACATCACGTTTGTATCGCAGTCATCCAATCTCGCTACTTGACGTCGGGCGGTTGTGCTGTACCCGTTAGCTCATTCTCAACAACGCGATCTGTTTGTACCTCGATTGAATAATTTACAAACAGACTGTGGGTGCTTCTTTTTCTTGCCAGTGCCACATCATTGTGCCTTGTGCATCAAGGGATTCGCCGCCATTCTGCATGGAGTAGTTCCCTATTACCAAAGATGCTATGTTAGCCTTAAAAAAGTTTTTTGAAGTGTGCCTTGATTGCCTAGCACATTATATTATGTGAACAAAAAATTTTCTTGTGCCGTTTTGACTTTTTGTGTTATAATGATGACATGAAAGTTTGGTTCGAACATCCTTTTGGTAGATTGGACAAGTATGACATGCAGTGGGTCAAAGTGTTTGCAGACGTAGAACCTGAAGAACAAGAACAAGCACTGGCACAAGGTTTTGTGGACATGGGCGAGAACTGGCTACAAGTGAGATCCTCTCGCATCAACATCCGAGAATACGTTAAAACAGCACCCCGTTTCAAACAACGCAAAGGCGTCACAGTGGAAAAATGGTCCGGATCGTTTGCCATCAAACATCAAAATTTATTGCAAGATGTCTACGATCGATACCTACAGCACAATCAATACAAAGATCCGTTTATATTCCAACAGTTTGAGATCACAGACAAAGAAACATTCTACTGTTACTATCATGACAATCAATTGGTGGCATGGTCTGTGTGGAGCAAGTATGGTCATTCCATAGACAATTGGCAGTTTGCTTGGGACTACAAAAATCCCGAACTGCATCTTGGCAAGTTTTCCATGGACTATGAAATTCGCACAGCACATGAAAAGGCCTACAATTGGTTTTATCTGGGCGCATCATATGATGCTTCCTGCAGATACAAACAGGACATTCCTGCATTTGAATGGTGGACTGGTCGTGAATGGAGCCAAGATCTTGCCATGTATGATCAACACATCAACGCAGACTGTTTTGTTGAAGATTTGGAAGATCTAGAAAGTGTGTATGAATCCATACACGGTTTGAGCAAACCTAAGAATCGCTAAAACGCCAACGCACAACATCATCAAGATTGTCGTCACTCCAGCGATGATAATATTTTGTGGCTTGCAAATTTTTGCTGAATTGATTTAATCTTTTGAGTCGCTGAACTACAACTAACACCAACTCCCCATGATTCATTTTGACACCATCGATAAATTCTTGATCATCGGGATGATCTTCCAGTGCCACAAGATCATATGGTTTGAAATGTTTGTTTAATTTTTGAATGCGTTCTGATAGCAGTCCTGGAGAAATTTCTCTAAGTGTGGATGCTAGTATAACTGCTTCCCACTCGTCTGACCATTCACGCATTTGCAGTTTGCACTCGTCCCAAATTGCTTGATGGCATTCAACAATTTTGACTTTGTTCTGCAGTCTAAACTGACGAGCATATGGACAGGGAGGCATGCTGCCAAAGGAAGGGTGTGGCACTTCAACAAATGTTTCCATCCAATTGACAATGGAATCAACAATGTCGGTAGAGGCTTGGTGCATGACGTATATACTTAACATGACATGGCAGTATCAAGGAAAACCAGTGGAAGAAATTCCAGAAGGCTGTGTGGGATTTGTCTACGAAATCACCAACACACAGTCAGGTAGAAAATACATTGGTAAAAAACTTGTGGAATTCAAAAAATCTCGTCCACCGCTCAAAGGTAGGAAAAACAGACGCAGATACAAGGTAGAATCGGATTGGCGTGAATACTATGGTTCATCAGACGCTCTCACAGAAGATATTCAACAGTTAGGTGTGGAGCATTTCACCAGAGAAATCCTGTTTTATTGCCGCAACAAAGCAGAATTATCATACATAGAAGCCAGAGAACAGTTTGCTCGCAAAGTGCTGGAATCAGATGCCTACTACAACGGACACATTCGTGTGAGAGTGCATGGCAACATGTTCAAAAAACGCTAATCACTAATGTCATAACCCTGTGCTGATAGCAGGCTAATAATCAAAGACAAATAATTTTTTCAGTTTGTTTTAAATTTCATTGTTCGTTGATAATTTGGGAAAGTAATTTAATTTCTTCTTCAAATTTAATATTCTGGGTGGACCAAAAAGATTCATCTATACGCCAATCGCCATTGTGTGGATCAACAAGATGGAGATTATCATTTGTTGTTAGATACATGTGAGCAAAATCTTTTGAATCAACTTCTGTAATCAATTCTGGTTGAGTGACATAATCTTGTTTTTCTATTGTGTGCATAAATGTTCCATATATGGTAGATTCGCTAAATCCGGGAACTAAATTGTTAGGACTTTCATTAGTTTGATAATCTAAAAATACTTGATGAATTGGTTTTTGATGTTTGGCTTGTACAAATTTGTCTAATTTATCTAGTATGTAAGTGTCCCAAAGATGCCATTCTGCAATAAAACTATCCTCAATACATTTGTTTACACCAAGTAGGAATTCAACAAAGTTGTAATATGGTTTGTAGTGTTCTTTGCTCAAATATTTGATTGAAATTCCTTGTTTGTTGATCAATGGTGTAGATTTTCTAAGTATACTATCACCGCACACAAGTGCTATTTTTTCATCTGGGAAAACTTTATGTAATGAAAGTTTTGCAAATTGTTGAATCAACCAATTATTTTTTGTTTGTATTCTTTCTTGTAAAAACAAATCGCTGAAAAATATTGTGTTACCGTTGACAAGATTTGCTAATTTTTCTCCAACTTTTTTGCTACTGTTTTTATCGTTCCATAAAATGTGTACACTTGATATATCTGGGATTGATTTGATTGCATTTTTTACACTAAGTTGTGTAATATGAAAGTGGTCTATATAGGATGGAACTACAAGTTTCATTATTCTACCACATCAGTAAATGCATAAGAAGTAAAACCATTTTCTTTGGTCACTTTCAACACATTGTTCACACGACCCTGCAGTTCATCTCTGTGTGATATGAGATAGATGTTCTTGCCACGTTCACGAGCAATCTGTTTTAATATACCAATGGCATTTTCCACACCAGCTGTGTCCATGCCAGAATCAACCAATTCGTCAATGAACATGGTGTTGATGTTGTGATACAGCATTTCCCACACATCTCTGAATGCCCAACACAGACTCAATATTAGTCTGTTTCTTTCGCCTCTGCTCAAATTGTCAAAGTCAAGATCTCTGCCCAACTCTGTGATTTCCACAGTGAGATCAGACAGGAATTTCACTTCATGCGGTAGTCCTGTTTTGTCCAAATAGTAGGCCAGTCTTGAATTCAAATAGGTCAAGTTTTGATCAATCACTCGCTTTCGCACAAACGAATCCTTTGATGTTAACAACTTGTATAGGAATTCTTGATGATCCTGCAGTTTGCGTAGATTGTTCATTTTGACATACGACAGTTCCTGCACAGCAGAAGTTTTCAATTCATCAATCTGTTCTTGATATGGATCAGATTCTTTGGTCTTGGTTTCCAGTTGTTGCCCCAGATATTCCACGGTGTTTTCATGCTTGTAAGCCTCCTGTGCTGTGTCGTAATAGGTCTCCGGCTGTTCTAGGTCACCAATGGATTTGATCTTTGCTGTGAGACCTGATTCCTGTGAAACCAAGTCTTCTATGTACTTTTCAAATTCTGTGCGATCAGTTGTTAATTTTGTAACCATTGCATGATGCTTGTCATCTTCCATGGCACCACCACATGTGGGACACTGTTTGTTTTCAGTTTTGTCAATTGAGTCAAGTATTTCTGTGAGTTGTTTGGTTGACTGTTTGATGGCAGTCTGCACAGTGGCCAGTTCACGCTCCCATGTTCTCTTCTTTTCAAAATTTTCTCTGTAGGTTTCTAATTTCTTGTGGCATTCAATTTCATGTTTGATGTCCACCTTCATCAGTTCTTCAATTGACAGTGCAAGTTTGGCGATGTCATCTTTTTGCTGTGCCTGCCAACCACGCTGACGAGTTTCCAGTGCATCAATGGATGATTGTATCTTTTCATTGTTGCGTTGAATCTCATCCAGACGAATTTCTTCTTCTTTGATGACTTCTTTGGTTTCTTTCAATTCTTCTTTGAGCACTTCTGCTTTTTCACTCAGCACTGTGATGCCCAACAGTTGTTCAATGATGTCTTTTTGTTCTGCAGCTCGCAAACCAAAGAATGGTGGCGCATATGTGTGCAGTGCCACAATGTTTTGGAACATGATGTGACTCATGCCCAATATCTTGGTGATGTCTTTTTGTGTTTCTCTGGAATCACCCTGTGCTTCGTCAGATGCTTCTTCTTCGCCATCCACATAGAACTTTATGATGGCAGGCTTTCTGCCACGTTCAATCTTGTAGTGTTTGCCGTCAATTTCAAACTCACAGGACACCACCATGCCACGTTCGTTGGTTTTATTCACAAGGTTGTCTCGCTTGATGTTGGTGAGAGCATCACCAAACAGAGCAAATGACAGAGCATTCAGGATGGTGGTCTTGCCTGTGCCATTTCTTGATCCTGCATCATCGCCGCCCAGATCAATGTTTTGTCCCAACACCAGTGTCAGATCCTGTCCTTCAAAGTTGATGGCTTGGGTCACATTGCCCACTGACATGAAATTTTTTACCGTCAGTGTCTTCAATCTGATCATAGGTTTTTGTAAATCTCCAACAGTAGATTTCTATCATAGTGTTCTGAATCCACTGCCATCAACTGCGAATGCACAATCTCATCAATGGATTCAAATGCCTGTGTCAAATCAGTTGAATCATGTGCTGTGATGTCTCGCTGTTGTATGAATGTCATTTCACGCAATTTATGTTGTGAAATGAATGTGTCTTTGATGAAGTTGGATTCTTCGTAGGTTATTTCTGTGTCTATGTCCACTCGCACATATGCTCGTTTTTTTAACACAGATGCGTTGTGCAGTATTTCACTCAATTTTAGTGTTTGATACACAGGCATGTCCGCCCAGTCATAGTACACAGGATCGCCACCATGCTCCAACATCATGTAGCCACGCCTAAAGTCGTTGGCATCTGAATAGTTGTGCGGAAATGCATTGCCAATGTAGTGAATGTTGCCTTTCATCTGTCGCTTGTGGAAGTGGCCTGAAAACACATAGCCGTGATGTGTGAGGTCATCACCTGACAGTTCATTGGTGTCAGGCATGGAAACCATGGCATTCATGAGGAAGTGTGGCAACTCAAAGTGCCCAAATACATACGGCTTGGCGGGCATGTCCTTGAGTTGCTTCCATTCCTCTGACACCAACCACGGGATAAACGCACAATCCTCTGTGTGGTATGGTTCCAGAATTAGGTTTAAATTTTTGATGTGTTTGGCAAATTCAATGGAGTTCACAGCACGTGAATCTTTGTAATACAGATCATGGTTGCCAACAATGAAATGGTTTTGTTCAAATGATGATGCAATCTTTTCTAAATTTTTTAACGAGTGTTGCAGGGTGGTGATGTTGATGGTGGCTCTCTGATGATGCCAGTCACCTAAGAATATACATGTTTCGCAGCCTTGTGATTGAGCGTGTTGAATGAACCAATCCACATAACGATCACAGTCTTCGTTGAACTGTCGTGAATTGCCTTTGTTGCCAAAGTGAATGTCAGCAAACACTGCCGCACGTTTAAAAGTTTGCATTGAGTTTTATTATAAGATAATTATTTGAATAATGCAACACAGATTTTTTCAAGACAATATTTTGAAATTCAAACCATATCTTGATTATGAACACAATGCACATGGTTACCGCACACATGAAATCACTGATGACAATTTAGATCAACCACATTGGTACCTGTTTGGTGAAAGCAACACATTTGGCATAGCAATCAAAAATGGACAAAGGTTTTCAGATAGACTAGAACATCATCTCAATCAAAAAGTTTTTAATTTCGCAAGGCCCGGAGCATCCGGTGAAGAATGTGTGAGAATACTTTATGGTTTCACAGACACTGTGCAAAAACCACAAGGAGTGATCGTGGTTTGGCCCTATTTGGTAAGAAGAAATCATTACAGCATCACTAGACCTTATCCTGTGTATCTGACTGGATCATCTGTGGACAAATCAATGATCAAACATCTAGTCAACAATAATGACGACATGGATGTGGCACATTTTTACAACCAAATGTATTTTGTTGAACATTGGTGCAAACAGAAATCAGTGCCAGCATATCATTTTATGATTGAACAAGAAGACATTATTTTATTAAAAAATAAATCATGTTTTGATGACAAAATCTGTGCCACAGCACTGAGCGACTGTGCTGATCGTGATGATCTAGCAGATGATGGTGCTCACTGGGGACCACTGCATCACAAGGTGTTTGCTCACACCATCAAAGGTTGGATGCAAAATTAGTCTTTGCTGTTGAGATCGTGTTCTGCTTTTTGTTGGATTTCCCATTCAATCTGTCGAGTGTGTGAAGGCATCATGCCATTTTCTTGTAGGATGTCATCTCTCAGTGATTGATTTTTCTTTTCCACGTTCAGTATACGAGTGAAAGAGTTTGTGATTGCGGCAGTGTAATAAGCAAATGGATTTTCTGATTTGGATTCGTCAAACTGCAAACCAATCTGGCTCAACTGCATGAGTGCTTGTCCCTGCATTTCGTCATTGTAGGTGTAACCACGCCAGTTGCCTCGGGTGCCATATCTCTGTGTCAACAGCAGGAACATTTTGGCCAGTGTGTTGGTCATCTTGCCATGCTCTGTGGAAAAGTGTCCATTCTGCAGTCCGCCCTGCCAGTGTGACTTGCCCACACAGATCAGATCACCATCTTCTGTGTATCTCCAGTGTTGATAGGGAGGGAAATTGCATTTGGCTTTGGATTCTGCTGTGTTTTTGGGATTGGCCTTGCGTTTGGAGTTCGGCACATGATCAAATGTCATGATTCTAAACACCACTTCGTGCTTTTGAATCTTTTTTGGATCCTGTTTTTCACCTGTTTCGCGTTCCAATCTTTTGGCTCTCAATCTTTTGCCTTCTGCTGTGCTTCTTGTGTTGATCTTGGACACAGTGGGCAAAATGATGTCATAGTCTCTGTCTTGAGGCGTAAGGAATTCGCTGTAGGTGGCTTTGCTGAGGTGAATCTGCTTGAGCATGTCACGATTGTTGAGATATTTTACTGCCATTTGTTGATGTCTATACTTTCTTTATGTTCTATAAAGATATTATAAACTATGCACTTAATTTATGCAATAAATATTTTTGATGGCCGCATTCTCGAATTTTTTAAATCAAGGTTCCAAGTTCCTCACAGGAGCTGCAGGTGCAGTGGCCAACAGATTATCTGCGGCTGGTTTGCCTGTAGGCGGCATATTTGGCAGACAGCAACGCACACTGCAATCAAATGTGGGTGCACCAAGTGCCACACAAGACTGGGCAGTCAAACTGACCTTGCCTGCATCAACATATGCATCACTGTTTGGCAGTTCGCCCATCATGGACAAACAGACACTGGGCATACAAAATGGCATGAGATGGCCGGTTACACCGTTTATTAATATGTCACATTCTGCTTCATATGACGCCAAAAGTGTGATTCACAATAATTACCCGTATTATGCCTACCAAAATTCACAGGTGGATCAGATCACAATATCAGGATCATTTCCTGTGAACGATCAAAAAAGTGGGTTGGCATGGTTGGGCACACTGCACTTTCTGAGAACAGTCACAAAAATGTATTATGGCGGAGAACTTAACAAGGGCAATCCTCCACCAGTGTGTAGATTGAATGGCTATGGAGATTTTGTGTACAAAAATGTTCCAGTGATCATAACCAACTTCAATGTTGAATTGAGAGAACAGGTGGACTACATCGGTGTAACCATGCCCACAGGTGGACTAGCCTCATCAACAACACCTCCAACAGATCCAACTGGCATGGCCAGTGCCGAAGGCAGTAGGCAAGCCCAAGAATCATCGGGTTCAGTCAACTATGTGCCAACTGATTCATTGATTGCTGTGTCATGTCTACCGATCTACTCAAGAAAAAAGATCACAAACTCATTCAGTTTGAAAAAATTTGCTAATGGCGATTTGGCCAATGATGGATTTATCTAATGGCTCAGTATGCAAAGACATCACCCTATTCAACCACACCACAAGGTGTTGAATCACTGGGCATACTCAAAAAAAGATTGTTTGCGTTTGAACCAGATGACATATTATATGAAATTGATTCATTCTATGACAAACGTCCAGATCTACTAGCTCATGATTTGTATGGCTCTGCCAAACTGTGGTGGGTGTTCATGCATCGCAACATGGACATCATAACTGATCCAATTTTTTCTTTTGCAGAAGGTGTGCAGATCCGCATACCAAAAAAATCAACTCTTGAAAAATTTTTAGGAGTCTAACATGACTTCATTTTTAGGCAAACTGGAAGCACAAGAACAAGCAGAAATTCTTGAACAAGAAGTGCGTGTGGAAAAATTACGCAAAGACAGTGAAAATGTCAGCAGGCTACAAAACATCGATCCAGCATATGGTTATACATCAAGATTTTCGTCACAAACAGTGTATAATCCAAAAGTAGACACACAAAAGGTTGCATCAAACAAAACCAATGTACAGACAGAACAAGATCTCATCAGTCAAAATGCTTTTTTACAGGATCCTGGGTTGACCAACGGCAACATAGGCACCACACCAGGATCCACTGCCAACACAGGCAATACACAGGATTTACCTCCTATAGAAAATCCACTGCATGACTATGCTCCCTACAATTACATCATCACTCTTTCATGCCTCAGCAAAACACAGTTCAATCAAGGTGAGTATGAAGGCATTGTGATTGCTCGCAGTGGCGGCAAAGGCACCACAGGTGCTTCTCCACTGGACAAAGATTTTTACATCAACAACTTGGTGGTGAGAAATACCATTACCCCCACAGCACAAGCAGGCACAGGCACTGTATTCCAAGTGTTGTTTGATATCACAGAACCATACGGTGTGTCGTTCATTGATGCCCTCATACAAGCTGCTGATGCACAAGATTACGCCAATCATTTGAAAGCTGTGTACAATTTAAAAATTGAATTCCGTGGCATCAATGACGATGGACAACCCACTGATGTGATTCCATTCTCAACAAGAAATATTCCTATTCACATATATCAAGCAGAAATGCAGATTGATGCAGGTGTTAGTGTGTATCAAATATCAGCAGTGCCAGCCACCATGTTGGGACTCACAGAAGTGCATGGCAAAACCAAAGAAGCATATACCATATATGGTGACACGGTGCAAGAAGTTCTCACAAATTTCTTTGATGCTGTGAACAACACACAATCAACTCTTGAAGCACAGAACAAAATTCTGCATGCAGATGAATACACTATTGATGTTGAACAATCCACTGCATTGATCAAAACCAAACTGGGATATGATGAACTCAGTGATGCAAATTCTATTTTGAATTATTCCAATGTCAAAGTCAGTCCGGTTGAAGCCAAGCGAGTGATTAATATTCCCAAAGGCACATCTATCCAAGCATTCATTGAGGCTGTGATCAGGGAAAGCGATTTCTACAAGGATCAATTCACAGATGACATGCAACCTGTGACTGATGACATGACCATTGCTCGTGTTTTTACACAGTTGGAGATTTTGCAAGACGACAACGGCAACAACAGACCATCCTATAGGTTTGTGTTCATTGTGAGAGAACAAAAGGTCACTTCTGCATATTTCAACAAACAAGGCGGTGATCTTGTGTCGGACCGTTCACCTGCAAAGATTTACAATTATATCTACACAGGCCAAAACAGGGACGTGTTGGCATTTGACATCACATACAAATTTGGATATTATCAAGCAATACCATATGTAGAAAACAATGACAATGATCCGCAAACCAACAACAAATCTGGCACCAAATCAGAAGTCAATGCAGAAACATCTCAACAGGGTGCTGGCAACAAGGGTGTCAGCCAAGTCACCACAGAACCAGAAGATTCATTGTACAAAGGCGGCCTCAATCTTTCAGTCAACAAGAAGAATGGCGAGATTGGCAGGATATTTGAACAAATTATTTCAGATCCATCTGCGGACTTGTTGGTGACCACATTGGAAATCATTGGTGATCCTTATTGGATTGCCCAAAAACCTGTGACCAACAAAACATTCACTGAATCGCACGTGGAGAGTGCACCATACACAGATGAACTGGGTGCTGTGAGTCCGGATGGCAGAGAAGTGTTGATTGATTTCAATTTCAAAACACCCACAGACTTAGATGATGCCACTGGCATATTCTTTAACAACCAAAGAGTGACATTCAGTGGAAAATACAAAGTATATATGTGTGCCAGCAGATTTGCTGATGGCATGTTCACAAATGAACTGGAAATGGTGAGAATGAGATTTCAAGAAGACGATGAACCAGAAGTTGTAGCAAACAACCAAGGTGCATCCAAGGCAGGACTGCAGAGCAAACAGGGTGTGGGCAGATACGACCCAACCAAACCAGCGTTTCTCACAGACCTTGGTTCCAATGTAGGAGACATAGGCGTGCAGGGAGACAACACAGGAGACAACGTCACAAAAATTCCTGTGGGCAGTAACATCACAAGACAATACACAGGAGCCAACCGTGGCGGGTTCGTGCCGGAAGGGTTTAACGCAACTGTACCACCCAGAATTGACATCACACTTGGTGATCAGTTTTATTCAAAATCACAACTTGACCTCATCAGAGAAATTGGAGCAACACCAGACCCATCAAGGATAAGACCAGATGGCAATTAATCAAAGACGATCTCAAGACGAAATACAAAAGAAAATTCAACAGTTTCCTGGACCCTACATTGGCTATGTGAAAAATCCCACTGATCTCAACAGAATGGGCAGACTGTTTGTGTTCATACCCTCACTGCATGGCACCTATGATGAAACCAACAAAAATCCACAATCGCAGGTGATTGGTGTGAGTTACTGTTCGCCCTTTGCAGGACAGACACCACTGAGCGAAACCAATTCCAACAACAGAGAATTCGCCAACACACAAAAGTCATACGGATTTTGGATGGTGCCACCAGACATTGACACCAAGGTGTTGGTGATGTTTGCAGACGGCAACCCCAATGCAGGCTATTGGCTGGGTTGCGTGTATGAAGATTTCATGAATCACATGACACCTGGCATTGCTGTGAGCGAACCCAACAAGTTTGTGGGCACACCAGAAGAAAATGAACAGTACTATTCAACACTTGGATTGACCCAGGTGCCTGTGGCAGAAGCACAACGCAGAGCTGAATCTAACAACATCACAAGATTGAATGCAAATCCAGACAATGATGTTGCATTTTCTGTGAGACCTGCACACACTCCTTCCACACAGTCATTGATAGCACAAGGACTCATCACAGATCCTGTGAGAGGCACCA
>Ga0208019_1000486_pt1 | contig 21355 bp, 31 predicted proteins | sample CB_VirMetaG_5_FD_184540 | JGI IMG/M metagenome (GOLD analysis project Ga0208019, IMG submission 184540) | Freshwater to marine saline gradient viral communities from Chesapeake Bay - CB_1508_1D Viral MetaG (SPAdes) (version 4) | ecosystem: Environmental > Aquatic > Marine > Coastal | place: USA...
GGAAAACCCTTGATCCATAAGGCTTCTATAACTGTAAACTAAGTGTTGCATTATTGCAACATAAAGATTTCTTATTAAACTAAGGGCTATTCATAAGGATACTTGATAAGCATTGAGTTTATTGGAGTTTTACCAAAGATAAGACGAAGGGTGCAGGTGCCACCCCCCGTACCCCTATATAGTATATATGTACTCACCATAAAATTCAGGAAATAGATGGAAACCACACGGGCATCCTTAAGGGAATACATCGGGGGATACCTTATAGTACCCTTATTAGTATACAGTATATATAGAACCCCCCACGGTAGCAATACCTATTATACACCCGTTTCACGATTTTGTCAAGAAAATTTTTAAGTTACCATAAAACACTTGACAGAATGGTGAGGAACGCTATAATAATATAATTAAGTGTTTATTAAAGGCAAGATGGCACACACATCCATAACCTTTGTTTATACATACGCAAGGCTCTACGCCAAAATAAGCACTTAAACTAGGAAACCACTACTAAAACCATCTAAAAACATTGAGTAAACGTATATCCACTGTTAAGAATATCATTATTGATACTCTTAAGGAATACTATTCTCAAAATTCAGAAAAAGATAAGGAAACTACAAAGGAATATCTCCGTAAAGGTGTACGTATATTCCAAAGATTCCGTAAAGTATCCCGTCAAGATAGGCTTTTAGTTAAACAATTAACACAAAACATAACTTAATGGAGCTAAAAGATGCCTAGTAGTGCAAACTATAAACGAAATTATAAAAAAGAATACGAAAATTACGATTCGAAACCTTCTGTAGTGAAGAAAAGGGTGAATCGCAACAAAGCAAGAAGAAAAATGATAGCCAAAGGAAAGGCTAGTGTAGGAGATGGTAAAGACATTGACCATAAAAATGGAAATACCAAGGATAACCGAATGTCAAACCTAAGAGCTGTACCTAAATCTAAAAATAGATCATATGCAAGGACAAAAAATGCACGGAAAAAATAAAGATTCTAAAGGTGGTATTCAGATTGCTATTGTTGTAGCAAAGACGAAACCTAAATCGAAGTCAAAGTCCAAAAAGACCAAGACCAAGACAACAACTAGGAGGAAAAAATAATGAAAGATACTGTATTAAAGTATGCAAAAAAGATCATTGGCGATAAATGCTGCGTTAAAAGATTAGTAGCAGGTATTGTCATTGGTGTTATTATAGCATCATTATAAAAATTTGAAAAGTTTGGCGATGCCTTAAGGGTCGTCAATGTATCTAGCTTAATAAGGAGGTATAACATGACTTTTACACTAGATAAATACATGCCCTATTCTGTAGGGTTAGAAACATTGTTTGACAGACTAGGAACATTATCCTCAATGGATGTCAAAGGTTATCCATACTACAACATCAAGAAGAAAGATGATACTCAATGGATTATCGAATTAGCATTAGCAGGATTTGATAAGAAAGATATCAAGATTGATGTGAAGGATAGCATTATGACTATTCAGGGAGAAATGAAAGACACCGAGGAAGAATATCTGTACAAAGGAATATCTTCTAAGAAGTTTTCCAAGTCATTCTCTTTGGCTGAATACACAGAACCAAAATCGGCAGAAATGAAGAATGGTATCTTGTATGTCACTTTGGAACAAGAAGTTCCCGAAGAGAAGAAACCAAAGACAATAGAAATAATATAACTCGAAGGGGCGAAAGCCCCTTTGATACCCATATGCCTGTATACGAATACCGAAATAAAAAAACTGGAAAAATCTGGACAGAGTATCAATCGATTGCTGATCGTTTAAAACCACTAAAAGATAGAAACGTAGAACTAGTGATATCAGCACCTGCAACATTAACAAGAGTCAATGCAGGAGAAAACAAGATTCGAGATAATATTCAAAGTTCTTATGAACGAGGATATGCCGAAAGAGATGCTTTAGAAAAAGCAGGTAAAATAAAAGTTCCTAATCACGTAAAAGAAAGAAGAGAAAAAAGTAAACAAAAAAGATCATGGCTGTAAAAAAATCAAAAGTCAATCAGGCAGGTAACTATACCAAGCCAACCATGAGAAAAAATTTGTTTAATAAAATTAAATCAGGAACACGTGGTGGAAAAGCTGGTCAATGGTCAGCAAGAAAAGCACAACTACTAGCTTCAGAATATAAAAAAGCTGGTGGTGGATACAAATAGTAATATTTGGCAAAAAAAGTATTATACAAAGTATATAAAATATATTATGAAGATGATTCGTTTTACATTGGACTTACTTCCAAATCTGGAGTCCATTATGATAATTACTGGGGTTCTAATACTACAGATTTAAAACATACCCATAAAGATATATTATATCATACTCATCATAAATCAGATGCTAAATTAACTGAATTATTATTTCAATTAAAATACTTTGATGATCCCAAGTGCTTAAACAAAATGTTGAATATTAGATTACGAAGAGATTTTATAAAAAAGATTCCAAAGTTTAAATTAAAAATAAATGGCTAAACAACCAAAACAAACTTCTGTTACTGCTTTATTGCATATACCAAAAAGAACAACTATTGGTAATGGTAAAATAAGAATGTCATCTTTAAACAAAGATAAAAAAAGAAGTTATAAAAAATACAGAGGTCAAGGTAAATGAGTATTACACATTATCCTACTATTATTAGTAATGTTAGTGGTAGTGAAGCAGGATATCCTTTTTATCTAGAAGTAGTTCAAGGTAAAATCCCCGGACATTCTATGCTTAATAAGTTTGGATATAATTCTAGTATTGGTTCAGGTGCTTTTGAAACAATTTGGGAAACAGGAAACAACTATCCTTGGCAAACAAGTGCCGTAACTGTTGATGTTGTTAGTGATAATATTAATGATGTTAACACTACTGGCTCTGGTGCTAGAACTTTAAGAATACAAGGATTAGACGGTTCTTATAATTTCGCTGAAGAAACTGTTAATCTAAATGGTACAAGTACAGTTACAACTACACAAACATTTTTAAGAGTATTTAGAATGTCTGTTGAAACAGCAGGGTCTTTTGGAAACAATGAAGGTACAATTACAGTTACTTATACAGGTGGTTCTGATGTAGCCGCAACTATATCTGCAGGTAGAGGTCAAACATTAATGTGTTTATATACCATTCCTGCTAACTATACTGGTTATCTACTATCAATAAATGTTTCATCTGGTAAAGACCAAGAAATGGATGTTAAATTTATACAAAGAGACAATAGTATTACAAACGCTGCATTTCAAACAAAACAATTTTTAAATGTTAGAGGTGGTCAAACAACAGTTATATTTAATTCAATCAACGTGATACCAGAAAAATCTGATATTTATATATCAGGTAAATCAAGTTCTACTTCTTCTGCTTCTGCTTCATTTGATTTATTATTAGTACAGGATGGATATTAATGGCAAGTAAAAGTAGAACAGTCAGTTTTGAATTAACAACATCTAATCAGGATATTTATACTGTACCTAATAACTATGAAGCAGAAATTAAAAGTATTTATATTGCTAACAATACTTCTAATCAATTAACATTTTCTTTAGATTGGTATGATTCTGCTAATACAACATATTACACTTTAGCCGAAACAACAAAATTAATAGCTAATGGTTTAATACAAATAACCGATGGCTTTTGGTTATATCAAGGGGATAAGTTTAGAGGACTATGTAGTTCTTCAGGTAATGTAACTGTTACAATACGTGTAGAAGAACATTACATACCACAAATACGATAAGGAGTATCAATGCCACTAAGTAAAAAAGGAACCAAGATTAAAAAATCAATGGAAAAACAATATGGTAAGAAACGTGGCAAACAAGTATTTTATGCTTCAGCAAATAAAGGTATAATCAGTGGCGTTAAAAAAAAGTCAAAGAAGTCTTAAAGCGTGGACAAATCAAAAGTGGCGAACCAAGTCTGGGAAACCCTCTTCCAAGACAGGAGAAAGATATCTTCCCGAGAAAGCCATCAAGAGCTTGAGTCCACAGGAATACGCAGCAACAACCAGAGCAAAAAGAAAAGGAACAGCTCAGGGAAAACAATTCGTGAAACAACCAAAGAACATAGCGAAAAAAACAAAAGCCTATAGGAGGGTAAAATAATGTACGGAATGAAAAAACCAAAAGCAAAACTAAAAGGTAAACAAACTAAATTAGACAAGGCAAAACCTTACGGCAAAATTACAGGTGCTGATTTTAAAAAATTAAAAAAGAAAAAGTAATATGAAGCCAAAAAAAGCATCAAGCAATTCATGGAAATCACAAGGTCACTATCTTAAAGATGGTACAGAGTGGAAAGGATTTCAACATGCAATGGCTAATGGAGATTTACATACAGGTAAAACTCATACTAAATCTAGTAAGAAGTTATATCACTATAAAAATTTAAGTAAGACAGCTCAGAAAAAAGCAAAGGCAACAAAATAATGGCAATGAGCGATGCAGAAAAGAAAAAAAACTTTCTTAAAAAACATGGTCTCAAAGGATTTAGCAAACCTGTTCGTACCACTGAAGGTGGTAAAAAAGGTAAAGTCGCTATACTTGAGAACGGGAAGCCCAGACTTATTCGCTTCGGTGATGCTTCTATGGGTCATAACTATTCTGCAGAAGCTCGTAAATCATTTAAAGCACGTCATGCAAAAAACATTTCAAAAGGCAAAACAAGTGCTGCATACTGGGCTGATAAAGTTTTATGGGCTGGTAAAAGTGGTAGTAAAAAATCTCCACCTAAAAGTCAAAAGCACGTTAAAGGAATTAAAAGAAAATAATGTCTAGTGTTGCTACTAAAAAGCAACTAACAGAGCAACAAGAAAAATTTTTAATTGCTTTGTTTGGAGAAGCTCAAGGAAGTCCAAGTAAAGCTGCAGAACTTGCAGGTTATGCTCCTACTTCTTATGCTAATGTTGTACGTTCTTTAAAACAAGAAATTATTGAACGAGCCGAAGGAGTATTAGCAATGTATTCTCCTAGAGCTGCAATGGGTTTAGTTAATGCTTTAAATGAAGATGGAACAACACCTGCAGCCAATATTAGAATGGAAGCAGCTAAACAAATTTTAGATAGAGTAGGATTAGTAAAAAGAGAACAGATAGACGTGAATGCTAAAATAGCACACGGAATATTTATATTACCACCTAAGGATGGAACGAATTAAAAAAATTGCAAGGGTAGTACCCTATGGTTATAAACTGTGTGACGATAATCCAGATTATATTGAACCTATTGAAAAAGAAATAGAAGCTATCGAAAAAGCACAAGTCTATATACAGAATTGTTCATATAGAGAAGTTGCAAGATGGCTAACAGCAACAACAGGAAGATATATTAGTCACATAGGAGTAAAGAAAGTTTTAGATAGACATGAGCGAAATACCACCACCGAAACCGAAACTTAATGTAGGTCAAAGAAGAGGTGGTAAAAGATTTCTTAATAAAGAAACAAAAGCAAAACTATCAGCTAAAGCTGCTATTAACAAGCAGACTAAAAAAATAAAAAAGTTACAGAACGAAATCTATAACGCTAAAGAAAAAAAAGAAACTTTACAAAAGGCAACAGACCCAAACACAAAGTCTCAAGTTATAGAAAAAGATAAGTTAGATTTACTAACACCCACAGTTCAAGAACAAGCAAAAGATAATATTATCTTTGAACCTAATGATGGTCCACAAACACAGTTCTTAGCTGCAAGTGAACGAGAAGTTTTTTATGGAGGAGCAAGAGGCGGTGGCAAATCATATGCCATGCTAATTGATCCTTTACGTTATTGTGATAAAGGTTCACATCGAGCATTGCTGATTCGTAGAACAATGCCTGAATTGAGAGACTTAATATCTCATTCTCAACGATTGTATCCGAAAGCCTATCCCGGAACAAAATGGAGAGAACAAGAAAAGGAATGGAGATTTCCTTCAGGTGCAAGAATCGAATTTGGTTATGCCGAAAACATGACAGACGTTTTACGATATCAGGGTCAGTCATATACTTGGATTGGAATTGATGAATTACCCCAGTACCCTAATCCAGAGATATATAACTTTCTAAGATCATCTTTACGAAGCACCGATCCTGAAGTTCCTGTTTTTATGAGAGCAACAGGGAATCCGGGAAACGTAGGATCACAATGGGTCAAAGAAATGTTTGTTGATCCTGCTGAACCGAATACAAAGTTTGAAGAAAAAATTCAAACACCACTAGGTGTAAAAACAATAACAAGAAGATTTATACCTGCTAAGTTACAAGATAATCCTTATCTAATGCAAACAGAAGATTATGTGATTATGTTGTCATCACTACCTGAAACACAACGTAAACAGTTTTTAGAAGGTGATTGGAATGCATATGAAAATTCATCCTTTCCAGAATTTAGCACAGTTGCTCATATATCAGAACCTTTTGACATACCAAGAAACTGGGTAAGGTTTAGATCGGCTGACTGGGGATATAGTTCACCTGCCTGTTGTTTATGGTTTGCTATTGACTTTGATAATAACCTTTGGGTTTATCGAGAACTATATACACAACGAGTAACAGCAGATGAATTTGCTAAAAAAGTTTTAGAACTAGAACACGGTGAGTTTGTTAAATATGGAATACTTGACTCATCTACTTGGGCTAGAAGAGGTGACACAGGACCTAGTATTGCTGAATCAATGATTCAACAAGGATGTCGTTGGAGACCTTCTGATCGAAGTCCTAAGAGTCGTGTAGCTGGAAAACTAGAAATCCACAGACGATTAAAGCTAGATGAAAAAACACAACAACCTAGTTTAAAAGTATTTTCAAATTGTCGTAATCTACTGAGAACACTTCCTGCACTACCAGTAGATAAAAGCAATCCTGAGGATGTTGATACAAATGCAGAAGATCACGCATATGATGCACTTCGATATGGCTGTATGAGTAGACCAATGCATCCTTACCACTACGAAAGTAGTCAAAGATTTTATAACACTGTAGAAAAATTTACACCTGCAGATGAAACATTTGGATACTAATGAAATTACCTAAGAAAATAAAAATAGGATATCGAAATTATGAATTTCAAATGTGGGATAAAAACTATGCCACTTCTAATGAAGCATCAGGAGAATTTTTTGCTAAAGAAGGAGCTATAGGATTATCCATAAATGAAGATAATGTATCACATGCCAATACATTAATACACGAGATTCTTCACGCAATTGTATATCAATGGGGTCTAGATATAACAACAGAAGAAAAGATTGTTAATACAATCGCTAACGGACTCACAACAGTATGTGTGGATAATAAATGGTTATTACCTTACATACAAAAAAACCTAACTAAGGAGGAGTAACTATGAAAGTAAAAAAAGACAACCTTAAGATGAAGATGTACAAGCAAGGTGAATTAGCAGAAGATCAAAAGAAAATGGCTAAACCTGCTGACAATCTTCCTAATGGTTATGACGGAAATGGTCAAAACGTAGATATGCCTAAGCAAAAGAAATCTTACGTTGATGGCAAAATATTTTCTATGGCTGACGAGAGGGATTACTAGAATTAATTAATTATGGCTGATGATGAAATCCTAGCTCTGGATAATGAAACAGAATCTTCTGAGTATGCTGAACTTGTTGGTTTAGTTAAAGGCAAGTTTAATGAATCAGAAGAAGCTAGGTTATTTGATGAAAATAGGTGGTTAAGAAGTTACAGAAACTATAGAGGTATCTATGGTTCTGATATGACTTTTACCGAAAAAGAAAAGTCAAGAGTATTTGTAAAAGTTACAAAGACTAAAGTAATGGCTGCCTATGGTCAATTGATCGAGGTATTATTTTCATCAGGTAAATTTCCAATTGGTGTAGAACCTACTCCTGTACCAGAAGGTATTAGTGAGTATGCCCATATTCCAAAACAAGCTCAAGAACAAGAACAAGAAGAAGATACTTTTGAAAGTCCTTATGGATTTCCGGGCGATGGCATGGAAAGAGAAAAAGGACAAGTTATTAATGATGTTCTAGGTGGCTTAAAAAAGAAATATGGAAAAGCAGGTTTTGTTGATGGGGAAGCAAACGATAGTAGAGCTGAACCACAAATATCTCCTGCTCAAATGGCTGCAGCTAATATGGAAAAACTTATTCATGATCAGTTAGAAGAAGCTAATGCTGTAACAACTTTAAAACATTCTTTATTTGAAATGTGCCTTTTAGGTACAGGAATTATTAAAGGACCATTTAGTTATGATAAAACATTACATAAATGGGAAAAGAATCCTGAAACAAATGAGAATGAATATACTTCTACAACTAAATTAGTTCCTAAAATAGAAGCTGTTAGTTGTTGGAATATTTATCCTGATCCACAAGCAGTTAATATTGAGGAATCAGACTATGTCATCCAAAGACACATATATACTCGATCTCAATTAAGAGATTTAATTAATAGACCCTTTTTTAGAGCAGATGCTATTCGTGAGTGTTTAAAAAATGGATACAATTATGAACCTAGAGGTTATGAAAGTTCATTAATTGATCGTGAGAATACAACAAACGAATTAGACAGAAATCGATATGAAATTCTAGAATACTGGGGTTATATGGATAAACAACTTGCTAAACAAGCAGGTTTAGAAGTTGATGATGACGATGATGATTTAGATGAAGTATCTATAAACTGTTGGATATGTGGAGATGAAATTATCCGATTAGTACTTAATCCTTTTACTCCTTCAAGGATTCCTTACTTGGTATGCCCTTATGAAATCAATCCTTATCAATTCTTTGGCGTGGGCATACCTGAAAATATGGATGATGCACAAACAATTATGAATGGTCATGCAAGAATGGCTATTGATAACTTGGCATTAGCAGGTAACTTAGTTTTTGATGTTGATGAAACTATGTTAGTTCCGGGTCAAGAAATGTCTGTATACCCCGGAAAAATATTTAGACGACAAAGTGGTATGACAGGACAAGCAATTCATGGATTAAAATTTCCTAATACTGCTCCTGAGAATATGATGATGTTTGATCGATTCAGACAGTTAGCTGATGAATCAACAGGTATCCCATCTTACTCTCATGGTCAAACAGGGGTTCAATCAACAACTCGAACTGCAGCAGGTATGTCAATGTTAATGGGAGCTGCAGCATTAAATATTAAAACAGTTATTAAAAACATTGATGATTTTTTATTAAAAATTTTGGGAGAATCATTCTTCCAATGGAATATGCAGTTTAATCAGGACACACCAGAAATACGTGGTGATTTAAATATTAAAGCAAGAGGAACATCTTCACTGATGCAGAAAGAAGTTCGTTCACAAAGATTGATGACTTTCTTACAAGCAGCATCAAATCAGAATCTTGCACCATTTGTAAAATGGCATTCAGTATTAAGAGAGATTGCAAAGACTCTAGATATTGAACCAGAGAAATTAATTAATGATCCTGAAAGAGCTGCAATCTTTGCAAAGATAATGGGAATGGCAAATGGAAGCAAAACAAATCAAGGCGATGGTGGACAACCCAATGTGGCTGCATCTGGAGGAGTACCTGCAGGAGCAAATCCAAGTGACCTCACAGGCGTTGGAGGTGGCAACATCGGAGTTGGAGGTGTACCGACTCCAAGGGAAGATCAGTTCTCTACGCCAACTGAAGAATCTTAAAATACAATTAAGGGAGTATAAATAAATATAATGGCACTGTATGACGAACCACAAAAAACTGGCAATAGATTACTAGGTCAGAATTTAGTATTACAATTTGATCCTAATACGTCAAATTGGAAATACCGATATCAGCCTTTTAATTACACCAGTATGCCTACAATGCCTACATTTAAAACTGAACCAGAGTTTCCATATGCTGAAACTCCTACAACAACACCTGAAACACCCACAACAGATCCATGCCCACCGGGGTATATTTATGATGCTGAAAAGAAAATGTGTGTTGTTGATCCGAATTATGTACCACCCGCATTTGCTGGAGGAGATAGTGGACAACCAACACCAGAAGCTCCTAAACCTGATTTAAATGCACAATCAAGAGAAGCTGTAGAATCGTTTATTGAATTAAAGAATGAAGGTAATTTTGATTTTAATACATACAATTCAGATAATAGAACTGTAGATTATAAACCTAAAGATGATTTTGCTAATACTGTTATAGGTGTAATAGCAGGAGCCATACATCCAATTTTAGGTATACCTTTTGCTATTCCAAAAATAGATAAATTTACAGATGAACAAGCATTAAAAAATAGAGGAATTTTAAAAGAAGTTGAAGATCCTACCAACCCGGGTCAAATGAAAATGGTTGCAGATTTACAACAATTAAATAGAGTATCAGAAGTAGATATTCGTGGTGTACCTGCATCAGCTTATGCTCAAACACACGGATCATTAGTTGGTGATCCTGAAGAAGCATATAAAAAATATGCAGAGCAATTAACAGTAGATGAAATGCCAATGCTAGGTGCTGCTGATACTACAGCGTTTAATTTCCCTGATATAGGATTTGAAGGTGTTGCAGGGCAGTTCTATTCAGGTGGTCAACGTGTTGATCCTGCATTAGTACAAGAAGCTATGAGTAAAGGATTTACAACTAGTTCTCAAATTCAAAATTATGTAGATCAAGAAACACAAAAACGAGAAAAAGCAGAAGAAGAAAGAATAGCACAAGAAGCAAAAGCACAACAAGCAAAAGAAGAAAAATCTCAAATAGACTTTTTTGAAGAAGAAAGAAAAAAAAGAGAAGAACAAACAGGAACTGATTTAAGTTCTATTCAAAGACAGGCATATGATAGAGGAACTAAAGCTGATAGAGCAAGAGCTACTGGAAAAGGTGGTACAGGATTTAGTCCATCAAAAGGTGGTGCATCAGTTGCTGGTGAAAGATTAAGAGGAGGCATATAATGGCTAATGGTATAATGGGGAATGCCCCACAAGGTATGGCAGGTGGCATGGAACAACCAACACCAAGCCAAGGAGCTGGTGGACAACCTGCTTCAACAAACAAAGATGATGCAGTTTTAAATATGCATATGACAGCAGATGTAAAACAAGCATTACAAAACAAAGGAATTAATATTGAATCTGTACAAAGCTATGGACCACAGGAACCTGTAATAGTTATTCCTGTATCTATTATTACAGCAAAGTATCCTGCAGAAACACCTCAGGATTCTATGAAACAGTTTGTACAAGATATGATGCCACAACAAGATATGGCAGAAGCACAACAAGTTTCTGAGCCTACACAGGCTACAGAAGTACCACCCCAAGACGGTGGTGGTATGATGAATAGGCGACCTATGACTGCGTAGTCATAGCCCCTTGATTTAATAAGCATAGGGCGACCTGTTCTTCCACAGCACCCAAGGAGAAAAAATGGAAGAAATAAGAAACGAAAATGAGGAACTAGAGCAATCTCAAGAAGAAGAGGTTGTTGAAGAGTTTCTCGAACCTACACCTTATCGAAATAAATATAAAAGAGATTTAGATAAGGATGACGAGCAAGATTCAGCTACTGTTCAAAAGGACACCGATGCACTTGACGAAGATGCAGAAGCTACTCCCGATAAAGAACGCCCTGAAACTGCTGAGGAACGAGTCTTTAAGAAACGTTATGACGATCTTAAAAGACACTATGATACTACTATCTTGAAATTTAAGGATGAGGTATCAAAGTTAAAAGAACAACTGGCAAGTGGTGTACAAGAATTTAAACCACCTAAAGATAAAAACGAGCTTAGTGCTTGGAGGCAAAAATATCCTGATGTTTATGATATCATCAAAACAATAGCGATAGAAGAAGCTGACCAAAAAGCTAAGTTAGTTGAAACTAAGTTAAAATCATTAGAGGATGCTCAAATAGAAGTATCATTACAAAAGGCAGAAGTGGAACTTGCTAAGTTACACCCTGACTATAAAGAAATAAGAAATAGTGATGAATTTCATAAATGGGCTGAAGAGCAAGACGATACTATTCAAGGATGGCTCTACAGTAATAACTCTAATGCTAAATTAGCTGCAAGAGCTATCGATTTGTATAAAATGGATAAAGGTATTACAGCTAAGAAAGAAACTAAAGTTAATCTAAAGGATGCAGCTAAGTCTGTCACTGCTACCAATAAGGGAAATAACATTGGTACTACTCAAAAGAAAGTCTGGACTGTACAAGAAATTCAAAGATTAAAACCTTCTGAATTTGTAAAGTATGAAAAAGATATCGACCTTGCTAGACGAGAGGGTAGAATTAAATAGCATAATATAACAGTAAATAGGAGGACAATATAATGGCTATTTCAAAATCTGCTGGATACGGCAATTTACCATCAGGTAATTGGTTACCAGTAATTTACAGCCAGAAAGTCCAAAAGTTCTTCAGAACTGCATCAGTAGTAGAGGCTATCACCAATACTGACTATGCAGGTGAGATCGAAAACTTTGGCGACACTGTTAATATCATCAAAGAACCAACAATCACTGTACAGCCATATACAAGAGGTGCTACAATTAACACCCAAGATATTGCTGACGATCAATTACAGCTTATTGTTGACCAAGCAAATTCGTTTGCTTTTAAAGTTGATGATATTGAAGAGCGTCAATCTCACGTAAACTGGGAATCTTTAGCGACTTCATCTGGTGCTTATGCGTTGAAAAACGAATACGACAAGAACGTAATTGCAGCTATGGTTGCAGGTGCAGGAACAACTATCGGTTCTGACGGTTCAGGACAAGATGTTGGTTTTGGTACATCTGAAATCGATCCTGTAAATCTTATGGCTAACCATGCTAAAAGATTACATGCAAATGACGTTCCAGAGGAGAACCGTTGGTTCGTAGCATCCCCTGAGTTTTATGAGCAGTTACATCAAACTTCTTCAAAACTTATGGATGATACTACTGGTAATGCAGCTCCATTAAGAAATGGTAAAGTACATTCAGGTAAAATTCTAAACTTTGAAGTTTACATGACTAACAACTTTGCTGCTTCTTCTACATCTAACTACTACAAAGTATTATCAGGTCACATGGCATCTACAGCAACAGCTTCTGCTATTGCTAAGACAGAAGTCATGAGAGACCCAGATAGCTTTGCAGATATTGTTAGAGGATTGCATGTATTTGGTAGAAAAGTACTAAGAGACAATGCTTTAATTTTAGAGCATATTTTAATAGACTAATAGAGGAGAAAACATACTATGCCTACAAATTATAATAGTAATATCACTTCTACTAACATCCCTGCAAAAAGTGGATCTAGTATTCCAAGAGTGATATCAGATGTAGTAGATTTTTCTTCTACTACTAATGCAACAGGTGATACTTTTGATGTATTACCAATCCCTGCTAACTCACTTGTTTTAGCAGCAGGTGTTGATGTGTTAACAGCCGATGGTGCAGGTAACTCAGGTACTATCGCAGTTGGTGACAGTGTAGACGCTGATCAATATGCAGCAGCAGCAACAGTTGCAGCAGCAGGTCAGATGACTACTCTTGATGCTAACTATGCTTACTCATCAGCAGATGCAATCAGACTAACAATTGGTACTGGTGCAATCGATGCTAAAGTAAGAGTATGGTGTTGTGTAATGTCATTAGATGCAGGTGGAACACTAACAGATAGTGATTCACAAACATCTACATTTGCATAATACTACTAAGGGGGGTTTAATGCCCCCCTTTTCAACATGAAGTTTTTTATCGTATTAATTATACTACTTGTAGGAGAACCTTCCCCAAAAGTATTTGTATATAAATACGAAACATTTTTAGAAATTGAAACTTGTGATTTGTATATAAAAACAAGTAAAGAAAGTTTAAAACAATCTATTGAACGACAATTTCCTGTAGAAACAATAGAACAAAGTATAGTTGTATGTATGACACAACACGAAATAGATAAGTTATATCAAAAAAAATTAGGAGTATAAATTGGCAACATATTTAACATTAACCAATAGAGTATTAAATGATTTGAATGAAGTGTCTTTAACTTCATCAGATTTTGCTAGTGCTAGAGGTATTCAAACTTCTGTTAAAAATTTTGTCAATAGAGCTTTACATGATATTTATAACTCACTAGAAGAAATACCAAGTCTACATAAAGAAACCTATATTGTTACTAAAGGCGGTCAAAGAGTTTATAATTTACCTTCTACAGATTCTCCACAAACAGGAGATGTAGGTTGGAGAAAAATAGATTGGGATACTTTTAGATTAACCCCTAATGAATTAATTACTAATCCTGAATTTACATCCAATATATCTAATTGGACAACAGTATCAGGATCACCTTCATATGTGGCAACAGGTAATGGAAGATTACAATTAAATGCCTCTGAAGTTACACAAGCAATATCTACAGTAAAAAATACACAATATAATTTAACTGTACGATTATTAGACCCTAGTGCATCTGGAAGTAGTGTTACTGTTAAAGTGGGTACAACTTCAGGAGGCACAGAAATATTATCTGAAAGTTTAACTGTTACAGATACAGGTAATGGTAAATTTTTAAATAAAACATTTACAGCAACGGCTTCTACAACTTATGTAGGTATTAATAATGCATCTTCTGATAATTTAGATATAGATTTTGTTAGAGTATCAGAAAACTCGGAAGTTAAATATTTAACATATCTAACCTATGAAGATTGGTTTACTAGATATAGTAGTATTGATTTACAGAATAATTCTGATCAATATGCTTCACCTGTTTATGTGTATAAAACCCAAAGTGGTCAATTAGGCGTAAGCCCAGTACCTAATGGGGATACATACAGAATTACATTTGAATATTGGAAATTACACACAGAATTATCAGCTTATGATGATGTTCCTGATTTAGAAGAAAGATATTCTGACTTAGTAGTAGCAAGAGCAAGGTATTATACTTACAATCTTAGATCCGATCCTGAACATGCTATGATTGCAAACAGAGAGTATGAAGATGGATTAAAACGATTACGCTCTGATTTAATCAATAAAGAAGAATACATGACAGATAAAAGGATAAATCTAAGATACGGTAATGCCTAATACATCACAGATAAACCCTTTTGTTACAAGTCTTGGTGGAGGTTTAGTTCTCAACAAAGATGTATTTTCTATGGCTCCGGGAGAAGCTCTAGAACTTACTAACTTTGAACCAGACATTAAAGGTGGTTATAAAAAAATACTAGGTACTACAAAGTTTAATACTAATATTGTACCTCAAGTTACAACACCTACTGAAAGAGTAGTATTTTCTGCAATATTCAATGATGTAGTTTTAGCAGGTAGAGGAGGAAGCATACATTATGCATCTAGTGGATCAGGTAGTTGGACTTCCCTTATTACAGGACTAGGAACACCTACAAGAAATTATGAATTTAGACAATTCAATTTTAGCGGCACTGATAACCTTATTATTTGTTCTGGCACATCAACCCCAAGAATTGTGGATACCAGTTATACTGTAACAAATGTTAATGCTACAGGATCTGGTAATTTTAAACACGTAGAGATATTTAAAAACCATATATTCTTTTCAGGAGACTCTAGCAGTCCTCAATCTGTTAAATTTATGGCTCCTTTTAAAACTAATGATTTTGCCACTTCTAGTGGTGGTGGAGAAATAAGAGTAGAATCAACAGTAGTAGGACTTAAAGTTTTCCGTGATAGTTTATTTATTTTTTGCACAGATGAGATATTTAAACTAGTAGGAAGTTCATCTGCAGACTTTCAATTACAGCCTGTAACTAGAAAAATTGGCTGTGTTGATGGTAGAAGCATCCAAGAATTTGCAGGAGATGTTATCTTTCTTGCACCTGACGGATTAAGAACTGTTGCAGGTACAGATAAGATTGGTGACGTAGAATTGGGTACGATATCCAAACAAGTACAAGAAATTATTGACGACATTACTACCCATAATATTAATTCATTAATTATTAGGGAAAAGTCACAATATAGATTATTTTATCCTACAAGTCTTGACCAATCAGAAAATGCTGCTGAAGGATTAGCTGCAGTTATTAAAATTAATCCTAATACAGGTGGTTTAGGGTTTGAATATTCTCAATTACGAGGTTTAAAAGTTTCTTCCTGTGATTCAGGATTTATTACTGGTGTAGAAAATGTTGTATCAGGTGGATATGATGGCTACGTTTATAAACAAGAATCAGGAAATGTATTTACCCGAGCTTCTGAAAGTGCAAATATTAATGCTTTCTATAGAACTCCTGATATGACTATGGGAGATCCGGGTATTAGAAAAAGTTTACAAAGAGTTATTTGGAACTATCAAAATGAAGGTAATGTTAGTGCAACATTTAAAGTGCGTTATGACTTTGATAGTCCTGATACACCCCAACCACAAGCGTATACTTTATCAACAGGAGCAGGTATAGCTGTGTATGGTCTTGCAGCATCAACTTATGGTACTGCAGTTTATGGTTCATCAGGTGCAAACTTGGTGCGTCAATCAGTAGAAGGAAGTGGATTCACTGTTGCTCTTAGAGTACAAGATGAATCTAATAATTTACCAATATCCTTTAAAGGATATCAATTAGAATTTATACCGGGAGGTAGGAGATAAGTGGGAACAACATATACAAGACAGAGTAGTGCAGATATTACTGACGGTTCCGTTATTGAGGCAACGCATTTTAATAACGAATTTGATCAGTTACAATCTGCTTTTGCTTCAAGTACAGGTCATAGTCATGATGGTACTACTGGAGAAGGTGGATACGTACCTTTAATAGCTGATAGTGATGCATTAAATAAAATATTAGTAGATACATCCAATAATAGATTTGGTATATTTACAGAGGTAACAGGCGTTGCTACAGAACAGTTTAGATTTCAGGATGGTGCTATTGTTCCCGTCACCGATAATGATATCGACTTAGGTACAGGTGCTTTAGAGTTTAAAGATTTATATCTCGATGGTACTGCTAATATTGATACTTTAGTTATTGGTTCTTCTACTGGTATAACTTCTGTTGACACAGATTTATCTTCTGTTTCAGCTAGTGATGATACTTTGGCTTCTGCTAAAGCTATCAAAACATATATTGATGCTCAGGTAACTGCTCAAGACTTAGACTTTCAAGCAGATACAGGTGGTGCATTAAGTATTGATTTAGATTCTGAATCCCTAACATTCACAGGTGGTACAGGTATTGATACAAGTGGTAGTGGTAATGCTGTAACTTTTGCTATTGATTCTACCGTAGCTACACTAACAGGCACACAAACACTAACCAATAAAACCATTGATGTTGATAATAATACTTTATCCAATATTGAAGTAGATAATCTTAAAGCAGGTGTTCTTGATACAGACTTATCAACAGTATCTGCTAGTGATGATACCTTAGCTTCAGCAAAAGCTATTAAGACGTATGTTGATTCTCAAGTAACAGCACAGGATTTAGATTTCCAAGGTGATAGTGGTGGAGCATTATCTATTGACTTAGACAGTGAGACATTAACTATTGCAGGTGGAACAGGTATTGACACATCAGGCTCATTAAACACATTGACTGTGGCTATTGACTCTACTGTTGCTACTTTAACTGGAACTCAAACACTTACAAATAAAACTTTAACTAGTCCAGTTTTAAATACTTCTGTTTCAGGAACAGCTTTCTTAGATGATGACACATTTGCTACAGCTAGTGCTACAACACTTGCTTCATCAGAATCTATTAAGGCATACGTAGATAGTGCAGTAGCAACAGCTAATGAATTATCAGAACTAACAGATGTTAATATTACAACACCTGCTGACGGTGCATTATTATTCTATGATACAGGAACATCTAAATGGATAGACAATGTAGTATCAGGTGATATTACTATTGCGGATACAGGTGTTGCCGCTATTAGTTCAGGCGTTATTGTTAATGCTGATATTAACGCTAGTGCAGGAATTGATGCTACAAAGATTGCAGGTGGCACAGTAGACAATACAGAGTTTGGTTATCTAAATGGTGTTACTAGTGCTATCCAAACACAATTAACTGCTAAACTAGAAAATCTATCTGAGGATACAACACCTCAACTTGGTGGCAACCTAGACCTTAATTCCAATGACATTACAGGAACAGGTAATATTGATATTACAGGAAATGTTACTCAAACTAATTCTGTTGGAAGTTCAACATTAACAATAGACGGCTCTAGTCCTAATGATAGTTCAATATTTTTGAATGATGCAGGTAGTAATTCTTATAGTTTATTTAAAGACGGCTCACAAAGTGATGATTTAAGAATTATATCTTATGGTGATACTGCAGGTAATACAGATGTTTTAAGATATTCTAAAAACGGCTCATTAAAATTTCAAACAGGTGCAAGTGATAGAGTAATCATAGATAGTTCTGGTAATGTAGGGATTGGCACAAGTTCCCCCACTCAAAAACTACAAGTTAGTGGAAATATTTTATTAGGTGACAACAACAATCTTTATTTAGGTACTTCTGGTGATTTTGCTATTTATCACGATGGGTTTAACTCTTACATTAAAGACCAAGGTACAGGAAATTTAAATATAAATGGTTCAAGTAATATTTATTTTAATAAAGGTGATGGTTCAGAAGTATTTGCACATTTTGCTGATGATGGTGCTGTTAGATTAAGATATGACAATGTAACTAAATTTGAAACCACATCTACTGGTATCCAAACTACAGGTACAGTTAATGTTAATGGGGCATACTCATTACCAACATCTGACGGTACATCAGGGCAAGTTTTACAAACAGACGGTCTAGGAAATGTATCTTTTGCTACACCTTCAGCAGCGGGGGCTACACAAGGCTTTGCAATCGCTATGGCGGTAGCATTATAGTGGCTAGGGGTATTGACAAAATGTTCAAGAGCGTTATAATATTATATAAGGGGGAATAAATGGCACAGGATTTTGAAAAAGCAGTAGGATTAAATGTAGGTACATCACCTTCAACTATCCTTACATCCGATTCAGATGACGCTATTATTGGTATCCGATTAGCTAATATCTTAGGTTCAACCATTCAGGTTGATGCATATATCACTCACAATGATGGGGGTGGCGATGATAACTATTATCTCGTTAAGGGTATTAATATCCCACCCAATTCATCAGTGGAACTGGTAGATGCAGGGTCTAAGATTGTTATGCAATCAGGAGATGACCTAGTAATAGTATCTGATACCGCATCATCATGTGATGTTTGGGTTTCATATATCGACACAATTTCAGCATAAGGAGTAATTAATTGGCATACATTGGAGTACAACCCGCAGACGCATATACGTCATTTGCAGTACAGCACTTTACCACAAGTGCCACTGATACATTTACGCTTGATTACCCCGTAGCAAATGAAAATGAAATTGCTCTGTTTATCAATAATGTAAGACAAGAACCCGGTAGTAGTTACGCCTATACTGCTAGTGGTACAACCTTAACACTATCCTCAGCAATCACAGGAAGTGATTCTATGTATGCTGTTTTTATTGGTAAAGCCGTTCAGACTGTTGCCCCTAGTTCTGGAAGTCTTACAGCGAGTATGATTAGCACAGGTTCTTCTTTTGATTTCCCTGTACAGATTTACTTTGGTGAAGAAACACTAACCGATGGTGCTACTATAGATTGGAACTTACAAACACAACAAGTAGCTAAAGTTACTTTAGGTGGTAATAGAACACTCAATGCACCCACTAATCAAAATGCAGGTGGATTTTATTCTTTACTTATTGTTCAAGACGGTGGAGGTTCAAGAACTCTTAGCTTCAACTCTGCTTATAAGTTCACGGGAGCAACTGCCCCTACATTAACTACAACACCCAGTGCAAAAGATTTAATTGTGTTTAGAAGTGATGGTACAAATTTATTAGAAGTAGGTAGGAGTTTAAATATAGGATAATGTTTGCATTAGTAGAAAATAATCAGTTTGTAAGAATAGTTAATTCTAATAAAGGTATTGAATTAAATGGAGTTCAATATCCTAAATCCATATTTACATTATGGACCAACGCAGAAAGAGAGGCGATAGGTATTTATGAAGTCACCGTGGATTCAAGCAATAAGAGAGACGAAGAATATTATATTAATACGAACATTACATATACTTTTGCTAATGGTTCTGTTACTGGTAGTTATGGTACTGCTACTGCTAAACCTTTAGATGATGTTTTATTTGTAGAAGGTGATGAAATCCCTAGTGACAAAGCAGTAGGTGACATCAAACAATATGGTCTTAAAGGTATTTGTAAAACAAAAGTAAATGAACAAGCTAATGGTTTATTATCTAAATATGATTGGTATGTAATTAGAAATACCGAAGATAATACAAAAACAATTCCTAGTGATGTTTCTACATATAGAACAAATGTAAGAACAAAAGCTAATGAGATGTGTACTCAAATTGATGGAGCATCAACAGTAGACGCATTAAAAACTTTATATACCTACACTGAAGATTCAGAAGGTAATATTACTAGACCACTAGCAGAGTTTCCAGAGGAGTTATAATGGCATTTCCTATTATAGGAGGAAGTCAATCAGGTGGATATCTTATAGATAATTCCCTTAGATTTAATGATGATGATAGTGCCTCTATTGATAAAACATTTAGTAGTGCTGGTGATAGAAGAACATTTACTTGGAGTAGTTGGAATAAAAGGTCAGGAAAATCTGGTCAAGAATCTATATTTTTAGGTTATACTGCTACTAGTCAATTAGGATTTAGTCAAATAACATTTACTACTAGTAATAGATTGGCTTTTACAGGTGCATCTTATCTTTGGTTAGAATCAACCCAAGTTTTTCGTGACACTAGTGCTTGGTATCATATTGTGGTTGCGGTAGACTCTACCAATGCGACTGCTGATGACAGAGTAAAATTATATGTCAACGGAACAGAAATCACTAGTTTTAATACTAGAAATAATCCTAGTTTAAATGATGAATTTGCCATTAATGCCGCAACTACACATAATATAGCAAGTAGAGCTGCATTTAGTACTGATGATAGATTAGATGGCTACATGGCAGAAATTAATTTCATAGACGGACAAGCATTATCCCCTACATCATTCGGTGAATTTGATGAAGATAGTGGTATATGGAAACCGATTAGATATTCTGGTAGTTATGGCACGAATGGTTTTTATTTAGATTTTGAAAACAGTGGAAGTTTAGGTGCTGACCAATCGGGTAATGGTAATAACTGGACTCCTACGAATTTAGCATCGACTGACCAAACAACAGATACACCGACTAATAACTTTGCTACTTTAAATGCACTTGATAAAGACGGACACACAAACTCAGAAGGTAATTTAAAAGTTAGTGGTAATGTTATTTATGGTATGCAAAAAG
>Ga0208019_1000487_pt1 | contig 21344 bp, 30 predicted proteins | sample CB_VirMetaG_5_FD_184540 | JGI IMG/M metagenome (GOLD analysis project Ga0208019, IMG submission 184540) | Freshwater to marine saline gradient viral communities from Chesapeake Bay - CB_1508_1D Viral MetaG (SPAdes) (version 4) | ecosystem: Environmental > Aquatic > Marine > Coastal | place: USA...
GCAGTCGCAGCAGCCAGACAAGCGTTGATACGGTCGATGGAATCGTGGATGCCATTCTTCTCGACACCAACGACCTACAAACCAACCAGGGCAACTGGGTGACGGCCACTGGGTTCAGCACGTTGACCCAAGCCGACATCCGAACGGCGGTGGGTCTCGCATCCGCGAACTTGGACACCCAACTGGCGGACCTTCCAACAGTCGCGGAGTTCGAAGCCCGAACGCTGGTTGCCGCATCGTACTTCGACCCGGCAGCCGACACGGTGGCCCGCGTGACGCTGGTGGACACAACGACGACCAACGCCGACATGCGGGGAACGGAGTCAGCAGCGACGGCGGCCGATGTGAACGCACAGGTGCTAGACGTTATCAATGTGGATACGCTGGTGGCAGGTGTGACGATTGCGGAAGCAATTCGCAGGATCGGCACCATTACTTCCGGCAAGGTGGCAGACGCCGGCTCAGGAACAGAGACGTTCACAGACTGGGCTAACTCGGCCTCCACGATCATTATTACTGTTGACGGCAGCGGGAATCGGTCGGCGATCACATACAACTAGGCGGCGACATGGCCAGTGCGAAAGACACGTTTGAGGCCGGGACGTTTGCGGCTGCCGCGTTTGCGTGCGGGACGTGGCGTGGAATCGGGGTGACGCCTGCATTTACTTACGACTCCGCTGGTATCGAGGTTGAGTCACCCGATTTCCGCCTCCACGCCGCATGTTCCGGCTTTAATCTTCACATAAAGTCTCCAGACCACAGGCTGCACGCACGAACCAAGGAATACTGATGACCATTACGCTCGACGACATCCTGGAGATTTCCGAGGGTGCAACCGACAAGGTTTCTATCAACCTCACAGCCGATCTGGACGGCTCTGAATTGGCTGCCAGTGCGACCGTCACGGAAGTCACGACGAGTGCCCTGACGCTGACGAACCTTTCCGGCACGGCCAACACCGCCACGGTGAACGCGGCGACGGTCGAGATCAAAGGGGCGACTGTCGCCATCGGGAAGGCGATTCAATGGATGGTGAGCGGGCAGAAGGCCGGAACGACGTACATCATCAAGTTCACAGTCACGACCGACTCCTCGCCAGCACGGGTCCTTCCACGAAACGTCAAGATGGTCTGCACTTAGACCACGTTGGCGTGTAGCCGTTCTCCAGCATCTGGGCGTCGAGCCGCTCCTGGATCCTGGCGACCTGCTCGGCGTTCAGGGTGTCCCTCCACGCCTTGGCTTGCCCCGATCGGAAGAACAGCCCTCGGCCCCTCTGGTCAACGAACCCTTCCTCTCGCTCGCGTGCCTGGAGCCTGCGGAATCCCGTCAGCACAATGGCGTCCGCGACCCGATTCTCGTCCGTAGGCCCACCAGTGAGAATCTCGGCGATGTGCGACCATAGTTCCACGTCGCCCGCCAGCATGTCCTCGTAGCGGACGACAGCCACCGTGTAGTTGGCACCGTCCGGCTCGCCCGCTGGGGCCTTCATCCAGCTATCGACGTGCTTCCCCCAGGAACCCAGGTACTGCGGGACCCCGTACTCCTTCGTGGCCCCGTCGCCCACCAGCGTGTCGATCGCCTCATCCAGCGTGCAGTCGTTGTGGTGAGCCAAGCTGACCGCAACGTCACGCGGATCCCGGACGATGTAGAGGGCTTGTTTTGTGATCGCATAGGGGATCTGAGCTGTCCCGTAGGCCGTCACCCTGGCACAGTGGGTCTTGACCACCAGGTCGCCCGCGTACTCGTTGAGCATGTTGAGCATGGCGGCGGTGCGGAGCATCAGGATCCCGCCGTCGCTCATTTCAGGGAGCGGTGTCGTGCTGGCGGCCTGATACCACCGAGCGTTGCGATCACCGATCGAGTACCGCGAAGTGCTCTGTAGATCCGGCTTGCGGCCCGTGATGTACGCTTCCAGGAATAGCCGAATCCAGGTGTTGCCGCTCTTGGGATAGCTGGCAACCCACGTAACACGACGCTCCATATCACCCTCTTGGTTCGATGAACCACGCCCAAACCGTCCAGGTGTAGATGTTGTTCTGAATGTCCGAGTATTCCGCCGGCGGGCGTGGGCCATCTGTCACGACGGTCGGCAGCGGATCCTCGTTGTCGGAGAATACCAGATTTTCCATCGTGCGTCGATTGTTGAAGTGGCGATTCAATTCCTGCCGGAGTCGCAGCACGGCGGCCGTCGATGGTTGCATGTCCCGCTCGGCAGCCAGGGTACAGATCACATGGCAGGGATAGCCGAAGATGTCCCGCAGGTTGGTCCCCGGTCCCTGTCGCTGAACCCGCTGGTCGGTGTACCGGACCGTCACGCCGCCGACGTTCCGCACGTCATCCCACGCGAGGCGGCGGATCGGGACGTACTCGTGATGCACCAACTGGCTGAGCTTGAAGCCAAGGATGTCTTCCGCGACTTGGGTAAGTGCCTGGTGGTAGAGGGATTCCATGTTTCTCAGCTCAAGTCAATGACCCCAATATCACCCAGGGATACCGGCGTCCACGCTGGCTCCTGACCCGCATAGCGATTGCGGTTGTCGGCGGCCTTGGCCTCTCGCAGTGCCATTAGATACCGCTGGCGGCGGCGGTCGATCGTGTTCTGGGTATTGTTGAGCAGGATCGACATCTCCGCCTCCATTCCCCGCAGGAACGCGGTGTGCATGGCGGTTTCGTCAATGTCGATCAGGTCCGACGCGGTGTACCGGACTCCAGTGAGTTCCGTCGAGAGTGCTTCGTTGATCGTTATGGCCGTGGTGCTGGCGACCGCGGTGATGATCCGTTGGGCTACGAACGGGAAGTCGGTGTTCTGGTCGAGCCCACCGATTTGATTCGTCGGCGGAGCGGCCGCGTTCCCGAACCGGATCACGGACCCGACCTGCAACGGACCAAAGGCCGTATTAGTGCCCGTGACGGCCGTGCCGCTTGTCGTCACGGTCCCGCTGGACAGAATCTCGGTCCGGGGTATCTTGGCGTCCCCGAAGATTCCAAACACGTCGTAGGTCCTGGCGTCGTTGGGCGGCGGGCCGAACCGGACGCACACCTTGCCGGGAAAGTTCATGTCCCGCGTAAACGTGTAGTACCAGGGCCAGCCCACGGTCGTGAACCCACGGGTCAACTCCAGCCACTCCTGTGGAGGGACAAACCTGACAACCCTGGCAATGCCAGCCACGTCGATCGGTCCCGTGATTCCCCTGACGCCTACCGGGAGCGGGTAGCAGTCTCGATACCACGTATAGGTGGTGCTCGCTACGTCCGAACCTGGGTTGTTGGACTCAGTGAGCGTCGCGGTCGTGTCGCTGAGCCGAGCGTCCAGCTCGTGGTGCCTGTCGCCAATGATGATCGACCCGTAGGCGGCGTCCGTCGGAAGCGTCGCACCCGTGAAGGTAAGCAAACGCTCCGACGAGCCGCCGGTGTGGTCGTACACGACGGTCCCGGTGTCGTACGAGGCCGTGGTGGTCATGCTGAACCGCTGGTAGGAATACTGCCAGTCGTGACAGTTCCAAATGTCCCGGTAGGCTTGGAGGACCGCACGACGAGCCTGCCGGTGATTCCTCGCATCACGAGTCATCTGGAACAGGTCGAGGATGTGATCCACCGCGTCCTGGTAGGTGTAGTACAGCGGTTCGTGAGCCATCTCGACCCCTACGTCTTTAGGATTACCTCGATGGTCTGGTTGTCGGTGACGTTTCCGTTCCCGTCAACGACCTTGACCCACCCCGCTTTCATCACAATGTCGGGGATCGCGTGCCACGTATCGTCGGCACTTTTCGTCACGGACGCACCCTGAACAACCCGGTAGGTCCCAGCCTTCGTAAGCGATGCCGTGAAGGTGTATGGGCCGACAACACCAGAGCCGGACGATAGCAGGCCGGTCCTGAATTGACCAACCTGCATCGCCTCGGTAGTTGCTGTACCTGTCGGGATCGTCAGCGTCCGCGGGGCGGTTCGCTGGTCGCACGGGTAAACCGGCGTTACCTGTTCATCTGTCGCCATCGGTGGCTCCTTTACGCGGCGGCTTCAACTTGAGCCAGTGTTCCGTCTGCACCAATCTGGAATGCCTTCCAGCTTGTCGCCGATTCGCATATCGCCACAACGAGCGTCGATGCTGCGATGGCAGATTCCACAGCAGATCCCGTTCCGCCATTGATTGCAACGGTTGCCGGGGCACTGGAGCGAAGTTCGTACCCATTGGCTGTTCCCGCGAGAACCACAATCACACCTGGGTCGGGCGACGGCAGCACGATGATGTTGTTCGCACTGGCACTCGTCGGCACGATGAACTGCAGTCCGCCCGCGTCCGCGATGGTGCCAGTAGTCGTTCCGTCAGCCGTGGCGGTGCGTGCCGTCACGGGAAACAGCAGGCCGCTCACACGCAGGTCGGAGTCCGCAACGACCGCCTTGTCAGCCGCTACCGTGCCAGCAGTCACGCCGTCGATGAACGCAGCCTCGGAACTGCTCAGTGCGGACGCCGCACTCAGGATGTCGGCGACTTCCGTTCCGGCGGCAATGTCGCCGAGGGCCGTGACGGTGTAGCGACGAGCATAATCAGATAGAGCCATCTGGATACTCCTTACGGTTTCTTTCTGGGTTTCTTTGGGGCGACCGCCGGGATTACGGTAGCCGCTTCGGTTGACAGTTCACGCACCGGAGCCTTGTCTGACAGTCCATGCTTCTGCCGCATTTCCTGGAGGACATCCGGAAGTTCCTTATGGCTGCCGCCCTGTAGGATACCATGACGCTGGGCAGCCTCCATCGCTAAATCGTCCGCCAGTTGCGGACCCTCTCCAAACACCGGGCTCTCGCGTCGGTCGTCACGCTTTCGCCGCACGACCCCTTCGCAGTCCCAATTTCGCTCCTCGACGACCGCCTTGATGTGCGAACGCCCGCCCGCCGCCGGAACAAACGCCTTCGGGTCTCCCACGAAGGATGCCAGGGCCGGAACGTAGATGTCCGCCTGGGATGGATTGTACCCGCTGGCCTTCGCCGCTCGGATGACACACGCGAGCTGCTGGTCGTTCAGCCCGTCGCCAAGGAACCTCTTGCCCTCGAAGAACGACACGTCGGTGTTGAGGGCGGGTCCCTTGCGGGTTGCGGTCATGGCGGCCCAAACGTGCTCGACACCGCGGCGACGCTCGGCGAGGTAAACGCACCGCTGCATCGTTGCTGCCGTCGGCTCGCTCCCCAGATCCGAATCCGAGGACTCGGGATAACGTCGGCACAATCCAGCCCACCGCCCCGGCTTGCCAGCACACCATTCCAGCAGCTTGTCAACTCGACTCTCGATCTCACTTCCGTACATTGGTCGCCCTCCCGTTTCCGTTGCGTGATGGTGTTGCCGCCGCCCTCCGCTTTGCCATCGCCACCTGAACCGCCGTCATCTGCTCCGTCTGCTTGAGCTTCTGGCGGTGCTCCTCGGCGTCCTGGGTCATTTCCTGGGAGTGGCGTGCGGCGTCTTGGGTACTCTCCAGCAGGAACTTGGCGGATTCCTGTCGCAAGCCAACGACCGACTCTTGGGTCTTTGCCTGTAGCTGGCTTGCCGCGGTCGCCATGCTGACCTTGTGCTTGTCCAGTGCCATCTGGATCTGCATGGCGTGCTGCTCGGACAACTGCTGCATCTTCAACTGATGCTGCTGCTGTTCCATCTCCAGTTGTGACTGCATCTCCTGTTGGGCTTGCTGGGCTTCCGCTTGCTGGGCCTGTTGTGCCTGCTCCATCTGTTGACGCATCGCGTCTTCGTTCAGCAGTAGGTCGTCGATCGGGTTGTCGGTCGCTTCGCCCCAGCGTCGCAGGATGCCGTTGACTGGAGCGAGGTCGCCCGACGCCTGGCTGTACTGAGCCATGAACGGCAGGAAGTATTGGGTGAGCTGCTGGAAGCTCTCCATGTCCTTCGCCCGATCCGGCTTGCGACTGCTGTTCGCCACGACGGACGCCGCGAACTCTCGCACCACCAGTTCCGGGTGGACCCCGTTGATGAACTTGCCCCACAGGAATTGCTCAGCCGGTCCGTAGAGCCCCTCCAGGTGCTGAGGTTCCACGAACCAGCGGGCACACAGCTTCTCCATGTCGGACGCTTCGGACAACGCATCCTCGACCCGGCGGGCCATGTACTCCGGACGGATCATACTTGCCTCGGAACGCTGCCGGACATCCTCCGCGACGCGGGCGATCTTATTTCCAGGCGTCATTCCGGCCATGAGTTCCGTGATGCCGGTTCGTCGGTCGAAGTTGTGCGAGGTCCGCTCGATCATCTCCCAGACATCCGAGTTGACGACCGGGAATTGGAGCATCTCCAAACGCTCGGAAATCTTGCCGCCCGATGGCGAGATTGGGATGTAGGACAAATCCCCGCCGGTCTGTATCTTGGCCTCGACATTCGGCCCCAGATCCTCGGCACCGAACAGTAGAATCCGGGACGTGTTGTAAATCTTGGTCGCCAGCGTGCTCATCATCACGTTGATGAACGTCAGTTCCCCCAGTCCGGGCGCGAGCGGGGCAATCGCCCACGGGTCGTTGGGGCGGTTGTAGAAGTCGATCACAGACACCGGCCAGCGATTGTCGAGCCAGTAGGGGATCGGCCACTGGAACCGTTTGCGGATCTCGTCGTTGGTCGCCGTTACCATCCACTCCACGGGGCAATTGAGCGGATACCGAACTCCCTCGGCAAACGCGATATAGGCGTACTGGCCGATCAGCGAATCAAGCCCGGTCCCAAACGGCTCGGCAATCTGCTGCGGGCCGGTCTTCCCGGCCCCGATGCCGTGCTTCGACCAGACCTTGTAGACCGTCATCAGGTCGTTCATGGTCCCGCCCTGCCGGTCGATGTTGGCATTTTGATTGAGCCGGTTGGCCCCTTGGGACGAGGCGCTCTCGACGGTCCCCTTGCCGCGGAGCGAATTGGCCGGAAGGCCGAACTCCTGCTCCCACTGGCGGGTAGGCTTCGTCTCCATCTTGATGATGTACTTGGCATCGTGGAGCGTGGTGGCGTCCGGGTCGATCAGCAGGTTGTCCACCGAGTCGTAGAAGCATCCGGTAAGGACCCGCGTGCTGTTCGGCGGGGAGTAGGGCATCGGCCACAGGCACCCACGACCCTTCACCAACGCTTCGGTGATTGCCTGCGACGCGTGCCATGCCAACCCTTGGGGTTGCTCCGTCGGGGTGTAGTTCAAGTACCCATCAAGCAACGCCGATACGATCTCATGCGACCCCTTGCGTTGCATGACGCTCTGCTGGAGCATCTGGACGAGCTCCAGACTCGCCCCGTCCGAACCCATCGCCGAGACAATCGCCTCGTCGGACAATCGGCTCGTCCGCTGCTTCGCCTTCACGACCCGCACTGGATTCTGCCAGTAGAGCGTCGGTCCATACAGGGCCACCAGCTCGAACGCCTTGCAGATCGTGATGCGAAACCGAGGGGCCGGGATGCCCCCCATGTACTTCGTCATAAACTCCTGGTTCCACATGAACCCCATCGAGCCCGCGAAAAACTCCATGCACTGTTGGGCCACGTCGTTGAATGGCTGCTTGAATCGCTTACATTCCTGCACGCGACCAGACCACGCCATGCAGAGTGGTGACAGCACATCCTCAGAGCGTACTTGTTCGCGGGCGTAGATCATTTCGCACCCAGGATTTCCTGTACTTGCGGCAGGGTGATACTGGAGTCCTTCAGCCTACCGACGATCGCGGTCGGGCTCATTCCACCGTCAGCCAATTGCTTGACCTTGCTGGCGATGTCTGCCGTGACGGTTGTGGTCCTGGAGCCCTTGCGGGTGTCCTCCTTGACGGCCGGCATCGGCGGCATGGCGAGTTCCGCCCAGACTCCTTGCTCGAACTTGTGCTGTGGGAATTGCTCAAACGCCGGATGGTCATGCCGCTTGACGTGCTGCTTGAACAGGTCGGTCCCGAATCTTATTACCTTCAGCGTGGCGATCATGTTGCATGGCGAGTGGTCAACCACAATCGCCGGACGAGCGTTGTCGTACGACATATCGCCCGCTGGGTAAAACGACACCATCATGCCTTTGTGCAATGCGGTCATGCGTTGGACTCCTGGGAGGTGGAGATGCTTCCGGCACCCATGTAAACAGCCCCGGTGCCCTTGGGACTTGAGCGTTTTCCGAACAATCTGGCCAGCACGCTGTAGTGCGGACTGTCTGGCTGACTTGAAGGATCGTAGCGGATATGGCGAAACTCCGCCATCGCCGCGTACCGCGTGGTGTCCATCAGGTGGTCCCGCTGGCCACTGGCGGGCTCGTCCTTCACGTTGTCGCGTGTGACGGCCTTCTTGTAGAGCTTGAGTTCACTGTGCCAATTCGGGACGGCCTGAACCACCACCTTGAGCTTCGTGGTTCCGTCCGGACGCATTGCCATCATCTGGCGTACCGCGAGGCATCCAGCCTGGATGTCCGAGCTGGAGTATTCTGGCGTCGAGCCCGACACCGCCGACCGGACGCCGAATCGTTCAAACTCCTCGGAGTAAATCTGGCGGAAGGTCTTTCCTGTGCCAGCCGCGGACTGGCGACCGTAGCGGTGATCCATGATCCATCGCTGGATGACCTGCCCGCGAGTCTTGGCCGCCAACGCCTCGGCGACCTGTCGGGCGGTCGCCATTCGCATGTAGAGTTCATCGTAAAGCACGAGGTGGTCGCCATACTTCGATGGAGGCGGGACCGCCCAGAACGACGCGGCGAAGTAGGAGTGCCCTGGGTCGATCGCGATGTACCGCGTCCAGTCGTTGGGGATCTGGTAGCCCGTGTAGTACAGGTCGCTTTCCAGATCGGTCACGGGCCCGTCCTTCGGGGACTTCATCCCGTGGACGTATTCCGAGTAGTGCGGGTACATCAGGATCGTGTCGGTGACGAACTCGCCGAGATCACGGGCACGAAGGACTTCCGGGCCCTCTGCCGCCCACCCCTCCAGCGTGATCCTCTTGGACTCCGGCGGAAGGTACGGATTGTCCGAGAACTTGTAGCGGAAGTAATCCACGTTGCGTTCCGCCGCCGGCCGCGTCGCCTGGTCGTCCGCCCGTTCCTTAATCTTCATCAGGGCTGGATTCGCAGTCCTCGGCCAGCTCGACCAGATCAGATAGCCGGACCAGCGGGCGAGGCGGGCTTGCCATTCCTGCATGTGCTCCGGGCGTTCGATGTCCTCGTCGATCCAAATGAGGTCCACCTGGTCACCCTGCTTTACATCGCCCCGACTGGTGAAGAACCGCAGCTCGGTCCCGTTGTTGAACACCACTTTGTCGAGCAGGTTGATAGAGCGGCGATTCCACCCCCACGTCTTGACGTGGCTCGCGTCGATCAGTGGCGGAGACGGCTCGGTGTCGGCGAAGCGTGGCCCGTCGATCGGGCACTCATACCCACGCCACGATCGAAGCTGGCCGGTTTCCTCGTCGCGAATCACCTGGAACATTCCCGGCTTGAACAGCTTGCCGTAGATCGTGTCCGCCAAATGGTCCTCGCCGAGACCAATGCACCAGATCAGGAGCGGTCGGTTGCGGTTCGGGTCGTTTCTCGACCAACGGAAGTTTGCCAGCGGCTCGCCGTCAGGCCCCAGAATCGGCATTCGCAGACAGGCGGACGCTACCTCGGCGGCACATACGGTGGATTTTCCGGACTGATTACCTCCACCAGACAACTTCTCGCGAGCGGTGCTTTCAAAGAACGGGACCTGATTCGCACGGGCACGAAACAAGCGTAACGCTTCCTTCTCGCGTCGCACTCGCTCCCGCTGAATATCAGGAAGCAGATCCCTGGTCATCGCTGTCCGCCTCCACTATGCTCTCGGCCCCAACGACCGCGTACCCGCGTTCCTTCAGGATCGCCACCAGCACCTCGTCATCGAACGCCGGAACCATCCCGATAATGTCCCGCAGGATCCACGAGTCCTCCAGCAGAAGCTGCACCAGCGTCTCCATCACGTCGAGCTTGTTGAGCGTCTCGTCGTCAACTTCACTCAGGTCGATGTCGCCGCGGTTCGCCCCGGAGATCCCGATGTAGACCTTCGCCATGTCACGGAAGGCTGTCAGGGTCTTGGCGGCCCCTGGGCCATCTTCACGCGATGCCTTGACGGACTGGACCCATGCCTGCCCGAATCTCTCGATTCCTCCCCATTCCTGTTCGATCGACCCCGTGAGCCGCGTGAGGGATTGCGTATCCTTGTCGCCATTGCGGAGACGAGTCAGCAGGTCCGTGACACGCTTCTTACGGCGTTTCACCCACCGCTTGTCCTCGGTGCCGTCACAGTCGTGGTCGATCAATTCGTGTGTCATAAACAACGCCACCCGCCACGCAAGGCGACGGGTGGCGTCCTCCCAAGAGCCCGGTCACGCACCGGACGCTGCACATGGTCGGGTTAGATCAAGTTACGAACGTCGATCTTGATGAGCGTGTTGGCAGCCGCCGAAGACGTTTCCTCGGCCTTTCCGCACATCAGGGAAAGCTGCAGGACCGTCGGGGTCGCGGCGGTGATCTTCTGGACCTGGCCACTGGCGACCGTCGAGAGCTGGTCGCCGAGCGTGATGGTCCCGGCCGCCTTCTGTGCCTTCGTCGGCCCGCTGATCGCCATGAGGAACCATTCCCCGTTGGCAATCGTGGTGACGTGCGGGTCCGAGAACCCGTCCGCCGACTCCGCACCGGTTTCCCCGGCGATCAAGTAGCCGAGCCCGCCGGTCTTGAACTTCACCGGCGTTCCGGGCGTGATGGCGGAACCGCTGGCGTTTTTCACCAGCCGCACCATCGTCATGCGGCCATCGGGCGGTTGGGTCTGCTCGTCCACCTGCATGTTCTTCACCATGTAGACCATGCCGTAGTTGGACGGGTTGACCTTCGCGGAAGCAGTCACCGTCCCCTTGGGGTACGGTGCAAAGCCGATCTGTAGTCCCATCGTATTGTCTCTCTACGCGAACGAATTTGATTGAGAAGTTACCTTGCGAACCGTCCCGACTACGAACTGGCGTAGTTGGCGAGCTTGGCGAAGTGACGGGTACGCCACCGAGCGTTGCCCCAGAAACCGGCGTAGAACAGGAACGAGCGGGTCGGCATGTCCCAGTCGGGACCCCGGTATCCGAACAGTTGCGAGTTCATCGACGCCAGCTCGACATTGGCCACGTTGATGAGGTATCCCACCCCGCCCGGCACGTCGTACCCGTAGGAAATCGCCACGCCCTCTTGGTTCAGCGAGTCGCCGAAACCGAGGTCTTGGGTTTCCTGGTGGGGAATCTGGATCCGCTGCTTGGCCGCCTGATGGTTCGCGTATCCGGTGTAGAGGAACGAGTCCAGCATACACATCTTCGGGCGACCCTTGGGGCCACCGAGATTCGTGAGCCAGATCACGCCCTGCCGGATCGCTCGCTCGCAGTTGGCCTCCCATGTGTTCGTGCTGGTGCCCCACGCGGTCGAGCCGTAGTTCAGCAGGAGCGGGCTGTGCCAGTTGTACGACACGCTGCCGCTACCGTGAGGGAAGTCGTTCGCAAGCGTGGCGTTCGGGCGGTCGCCGGAAGCCAGTCCGGTGCTCCAGCTCGAACCCGACTCTGTGCCGAGAACCGTGGAGTGGCCCGCGTAGGAATCGCTGGGGGCACTGACGATGTTCCCGACCGCCGAGCTGGTGGCACCCATGAACGACTCGATCCCGTGGATCTTGTTCTCGTTCTCGGATGCGTTGCCATCGACGAACAACTGCCCGGAGAAGTGATCGGACAGGGCTTCCATCAGACTGGGGATCACTTCCGCGTACCGGTTCAGGATCTGGCCCGTCGAGCCCTTGACCTGCAGGTATTCCAGTTCGGTCATCGCGTCGGTCGCGACGTAGCCACGCCAGTTGGTCGCGAGCTGCCGCTGCAGGTCCCAACGGTTGAACGTCAGTTCCCCAACGTCGCCGGTCGCCTCGACCGCCTGCTGGTTGTACTTGGCGTTCCACACGCACATCGGGCCGCCGTTGTTGACGGTGATGCGACCATACTTCCGCAGGTACGCGAGAAGCATGTGGTTGCGGATCGTTTCGTCCTGGTAGCCCGCGACGAACTGCGGGGTCTTCTGCTTCACGACACCTGCCCATGAGGTGTCGAATGTCGAAATCAGCGTATCGAGCGACATAATCAGAGTCCTCGTTGTTTACTGCCACGCGTCGGGGCTGATAATGCCCTGCTGAATGGCAGCGTCCCGTAGGGTTTGTGCAAACGATGCCTGGGAGTTCTGCGGAAGCGTCGAGTTCATGGCGGCGGCGGCCACGGTCCCGTTGTGGTTCGGGGCGTACATGGCCTGCTGTGCCAATGACGCGACGGTCATCTGGTGTTTCATTTCCTCGTTGCGAGCCGGATCGTACGGCTGCTGGGGAGGCGGTGCCTGCTGTTGGCCGGCTGGCTGCTGTTGCTGTCGGTGGGCGTCAACGATCGGGCGAACGACCTGCATCACGAGGGCGTCGTCGGGCTCGACTTGGTAGACGCTCTGGAACCAACTGGAGAACTGCTGCCGCTGCTGGCTGACCTGATGGCCGAGCGGGGTCAGGACCGGTTGGCCCGTGAGGGGATTCACGACCGTCTTGCCAGCTTGGTCCCGCTGGAACAGCAGTGGGTCAATTTCCCGCTGCCAGGTCGTCACCTGCTCGTACACCTTGCGGTCTTCTTCCTGCTGGCGAAGCTCCGCGATGATCTGTTGCCGTTGTTGCTCCAGCACATCCTTGAGCCCGCGTTCCATTACGAAACTGGCCGGATCGTCCATCAACCGTTCGGCGTTCTCGCGGCGGACCGCTTCACGCTGATTCGCGATCTGGGCGATCTGACCGGCCACCAGCTCGTTGCCAGGCTTCGGGACGAACAGCCCGGAGTCCGGATCCCGCTGGAGGAGCGTCGCCCATTCGGGTCGCCACTCAAGCTGCTGTGGCTGCTGTGGTGCCTGCTGTTGCTGCTGTTGCGGCGGGTGTTGCTGTTGGCCCTGCTGTTCGGTAATCGCCTGCTGACCGATGCGGGCGAGGTACTCCATCCGCTGGCGTTCGGCGGCACTTCGACCGAGGTCGGCAAGCAGAGCGTCGTCTGTCTCGTACCCATCCACCGCCACCCCACGGGCCGCGAGAGCATCGCGAAGCGACGGGGCAGGTGTCTGCTGCGGCGGTTGCTGCGGGGCCGCGGTCTGGTAGGAGGTGATCGGTTGTGCCCCGGCGTACTGCTGAGGCGGAGCGGGCTGCTGGTCCTGGGGCCACGCCGTCGGTTGGTACTGCTGTGGCGACGGCGGCGGCGACGGCGGGAGCGGTTGCCCCTGAGTGGCGTACTGCTGAATCGGAGACGGGCCCTGCGGGAGCGGCGGCAGTTGTGCCGGTTGCTGCGGCGGCGGGCTCTGTGGCTGTGGCGTCTGCGACGATTGCGGCGGCTGCGGGAGCGGTTGTCCCTGTTGCATGTTCTGGCTCCGGGAGGGGAGTTGTAAAGAGGTAGTCACGGACCACCCTGCGGCGGACATTAACAGATTGCTATTGAAACGAGAAATTGCGGCGTTATAATGTCAACTGTATTTGACATCTGGCGACTTTTTATGAGGGACTCGACGATGGGAGGCAAGCAATGCCGTGAATGTAAGAGCCGTATGAGCACTCAGGACATGGCGAGCGGGGCCGTCCTGTGTGACTCCTGTGCTCACAACCTGGAAGCGATGTTCGTCAAGATGGACGACGCGACGGCGAAGTCGTGCCTGAACCTCACGTCCTCGCTTTGCACCGGGATCCCCGTCTCGGATGTCTCGACCCGAACTGGCAGCAAGCTGAAGGCTGAGTGTGTCAACGGAATGTGGGACGGTCGAGAGGTCGAGTTCGTCGCAACCGACTTCTGTAGGATGCGATACCTGATGATCGGCGAAACGGACGATGCTCCGGTGATCGAACTGTACGAACGCCGCGACGGGACGATGAAACTGCACCACGTCAGGCGATGTCACCGGGTAGAGGTTCGGCGTTTCGCTCGCAAGTCCGGCGGCATCATGTTCGGCGTCCAGTCACTCGGAGGTGACTTTGGTGAGCCGGGCGACTATACTGACGACTGAACTGGTGGATCAGCACGACAACACCCACGCAAACACTTGGAGGTTTCCGCATGGAACCGATGGAAATGAAGTCCTGTAGCGGCTGCGACGGCTCGCTCTCCGACCGCTCCGATAGCTCGACCGGCGGCAAGGCCGAAGGTGTCAATCAGGCGAAGGTCGAGACGGTCGGCAAAACGCAGGTGCTCAATTCTGGGTCGAACCCGGAACGCAAGATGCCGTAGTTCTACACGATCACCGAGGCCGGGCGGACCAAGAGCCGTCCGGCTTTTTTTACCATGAGAGGTGAGAATCATGGGCAAGAGGAAAGAATCGTCGCGTCCCCGGATGGTGTACGGCTATTGCCGTGTTTCCCACGAGGACTCCGCCGAGAGCGGGCTGGGGATCGCAAGTCAGCTCCACACCTTCAACAGCTATCTCAAGCTGCGGCAAGAATGCAACCCGTTCCCGCCTGGTGTCGTTCGTGGCACGACCGGCTGGGAAGGAGGTTGGTCCCCGAAGTCCCCGGACGGCCGCAATATCCGAACTCGCGTTGGCTCCCCCAGGGCCGATGGTGTGTTTGTCGATCAGGCGATCTCGGCCTACAAGAAGCCGCTGCGGACGCGACCGGCGGGCGGCTACCTGGATCGAACCCTGCAGGACGGCGATATTGTCGTCTTCCCGAAGCTGGACCGGGCGTTCCGCAACCTGCGGGATTTCGCCAACACACTCCCCGACTGGGAATCACGCGGGATCTCAGTCATCTTCGTCCAGCCCTCGTTTGACATGACAGAGGCGAGCGGAAAATTGTGCGGCAGTCTGTTTGCTGCCTTCGCCGAATTTGAGTCGTCACTTAAAAGTGAACGCACGCGCGAGGCACTTATGCAGGCGTGGCGTGTAGGCAAGCCCTCGAATGCCAAGAAGCTGCGGGTGTTCGGGTTCCGTCAGGACATGTCCAAGCAGTGGAAGCCGTGGTGGAACGAGCGGAAGATTCTACTGGAGGAGGTCGTGCTGGCTCCAGCCGGCAAACCCTGGTGCCGGATCCGCGACGACGTTGAACGACGGGTTGCCCACCTGGAAGGCAGGGACCCTCGCCCGAACCGCCGCTACGTCCCGCAGTTCAGCTCCAAGAAGCCGAGGCTCGTCAGCGAGTACACGGAACGCAACTTGGAATCATGGCTGCAAAAGTATCGCAAGTATCCGTTTCCACTCCTTCCGTCAGGTGCCTAATGACCGATTACGACCCAGTTCCGTTTCCGCATCAGTTTGGTCCCCGACAGGTTGGGAGCGGTTCCCAGGCGCCTCAGCCCCAGCGAACCTCAGCGGAGCTTGATGCCATCCTGCGGGCTCAGCACGAGCGACTCCAGAACGCGTATGCGGTCGAGCAGGAGAGGCAACGCGAGGCAGAGGAGCAGTCTGCACAAGCAGCCCAGCAGGAGCTGCCACAAGAGGCACCGATGTCTCCGCATGGTCACGGGCTGGATCCCTCGCGGGCCGTGGCGGGCATCACGGCGTTTGCCCAGTTGATCCAGGTGACGGATGAGTACGCACGTCGGACCGGATGCTCGTTCGACGAGGCCGCCGGTCGTGTGCGAAGGACTGCCGCGATGCTGACCGACCACGATATTCTACGGGCACTTCGGGCGATTGCGGAGTAGGCTACCGCACACCCCGCCTCGCATCCACCGGAACCCGCCGCCGGTCCTGCATTTCCGGGTCGTACTGAGTCCAGCTCCGACTGAGCCATTGTGCCCGGACCCGCGACGGGCCGCCCGCCTCGGACGGCCACGGCATCGACCACTCGCCCCTCGCTGGGATTGGCCGGTCCTTAGCGGTCTGGACGATTCGCCACGCCACCACCTCGCGGCGGTCGCCGTAGTGGTCCCACAGAATGGCCTGGACGAACGTCATGCGGCCTTGGCAGTCGTAGACGTGGTTAAGCTCCACCTCGTCCACGCGGGCGGGGAGCGGGGCTTGTGGGGAGAGGCAGAGTAGGATTGCGGCGATTGTCGATAGCATCCCTGCCTCCTGACAGCTCGGCGGGCGGCTTCCCGTCCGACCCGCTTCGCTGCTGTCGGGTATCCCTACCTCACGAAAAACGCCGAGCATCCACCACCGACGCCGAACTGCTGGACGCCGTAAACGGGTGCCGCGAACGACTGCACGCCGTACACCGGGGCAACGAACGATTGCCGCACGACGAACGGCTGCTGCACAACGACCGCTTGGCGACGCGCGAAAAACGGCTGCCGAACCACGACCGGAGCACGCACCGCAACGAACGGAGCGTTGACGACCACCGCACGCCGTCCGTGAAACGCCTGGGCCTCGCTCACGAACGCCAACGAAGCAACGACAAGCAACGCGGGAATCAGGGCTTTCATAGGATCACCACCTTTCTGGGTTAGGGACTCGGTTTCAGCCTCAACAGTTCTTCCATGATCGTCGCTTTTTCCTCGCCCGACAACGCGGGTTCGGACTTCGGCGGCATGACTCCAGTCGCCACCGCTTCCAGGGCTAGGCGGAAGCTGGCGTCGTCAACGGCGGACTGTCCATCAAGGTAGAATTCACCCTTGGGCTGGTTCCCGCTGTGACACTTCGCACACCGGTCGGCAATCACGCTCTGAGCCTGCCCCGGCTGCTGGATCTGTTCTGCCCCGACCTGCTGTGGCGTGACTTGCTTGACCGTCCCGTCCGCCCCGATCTGGAGTATCAACGTCTGCGAGCCACCGCCAGCCGCACCACGGAGCCCGGCTTGCAGGTGTTGCGTTACCGCCAGAACTTGCTGGGTCTGGAGTCGCAATGCCTCAAGCCCCGCCTCGACTTGTGCCTGCCCTTGGCCGATTGCCGAGGTCTGCCGGGCGATGTTCAGCCCCTCGCTTGCGATGTTGGCGAACAATGCCGCCGTGGGCTGGTAGGGTGCGGCATAGGCTTGGTAGCCGGTCAGCCCTGGTGCCGCGGCAGGGTAGGCGTTGTTAAAGATGACGGTTTGCTGCGGAACGTACACCTTCCGCTCCACCACTTGCTGAACCACCTTCGGAGCAACATAGACCGCGTGGCTGCATGAGTACGACCGGCACGACCGGCAGAAGATCCCCGCCTCTGCGGTTGCCGCCATTGCCGCGATCAGCCCCAGGATTGCCGCGAATAGCCAACGGTTCATTGTTCTCCCCCGTCTTGATTTCTCGCCAGCGACCGCGTGGCCGCGTCCGAATAAACACGCTCCCAGTCTTCCCGCCGAACGCTAAGCCCCCGCAACAACGCCAGCAGGGTCGCGTCGGGGTTATCCGCCGCTCCGCCAATCATTCCCGCGAGTTCCGTCCGTCCGTCGCTCTCTGCCGGCACCCGGACCCCAAGTTCCAGGCACGCCGTCGCCGCGTCGATGTTCGCGTATCGGTATCGGTTGAATAACGACATCACCGCCAGTCCCGCCGCCTGAACGCTGAGCCCGGTGGATTGCTGAACCGCAATCGAAAGGCGAGCCCGCCCAAGCTGTAGCGACTGGTCAAACAGGTGATGCCCGGCGTAGAGCCCAGCAAGCCGCGACAGTTCCGCATCACGGAACGCCAGAATGTTGACCCCACCCTCCGGTGCCAGCAGGGTCGCCACGTCGTTTGCCACCGGATGCAGCCCCGACATAGCGAATTTCTCCTCGCCAATCGCGAAGTCCTTGGTCCAGTGACACCGGATACAACTGATAGCGGGCTGGAGTAGGCCAGGGTGCGGGCTCGGAACCGTCGTGTCCGTCACGGCCTGCCCGTTCAGGATCGCGAGATTCTGACGCCGCCCGGTCCCGTCGGTCAGCAGGAAGTCGTGGTAGCCGTTCGGCATTTCCGCGATGTCCTCTTTGGCGTCGGCCGGCAGCTTGCCGTCAGCACCCGGCAACAGCGAGTGAATCGGGTGCTTGGTCGGGTCGTTGCCCTGAACGTCTTCCGTCAGCCACGCGGAGCCCACGAATCCGCGAAGTGCCACGGCCCCGCGCGGGAACCCCGTCACGTTGGACCGCAGGACGCCTTTCCGCAGGTCCGACCGAAACGCTGCCGATTTAGCGGTACTCAGCCCCCACTTGGCGAGCCATCGGTCCTCATCGGTCCCGCCACCCTGACAGTCCGGGCACGGAATCGTCCGTCCGCTGCTGGTCAGCTTGAGCCCGCCGCGCCCCTGGCATGTCGGGCATCCTTCCCGCCCGCCGCCCGATGGCGTTCCCCTCAGTTGGTAGTACACCCCTTCCTCGGCGGCAAGCATCTGCGACAACGCAAATCCGGCCCGGTAGATGGGAACGACCCCATGCCGGTTCTCTTGTTCCGACCACGCCACCACGACCTGCACATGGTCAACCGGCAGATGGGAAGCCACGACGGGAACTTTTAGCCCGGTGTTGACTTGCGGAACGTGGAAATACGGCTCACGCACCGCGAGCCCATCCCAAACGGCAAGCACGGTTGACCGCTCGTGTTCGTCGGAGCACAGGCGGGAGAAGTCAACCGCCACCATCCAGCCGTTTGCCAACACGTCGGGGCGAAACGGGATCGGCTCGCGGTTGATAGCGGTATTCAGCCCGACAGTAACGGCCGCAATCCAATCATTATCCACCCACGGGTCCGCGACGATGTACCGCCATCGGGACCGGGTTCCTTCCGGTTGCTGGGCGAGGTGTTCGGCCGCCCAACCGACGGCAGCCCGCGGCGTGGGCACAACGTCATCCTGGCTGTAGGCAATCCCGCAGCACAGCCCGACGATGATCCCGATGGCGATTCCAACAATGGCACCGAAGGCGACACCGGAGCGGAACGCGGTCTGTTGCTGGTGCTGGGGTGTCATATCGCCAATTCCCGTTGCTGCTGCTTCGGTTCCGCGTTGCCTTCCAGAAACGCCACGCGGCGGAGTTCATCCTGAATTCGTTTCTTCGCGATTTCAAAGTAGGTCGGGTCCAACTCGACGCCCCAGAACGAACGACCGAGGCGGACGGCAGCAACGCCCGTGGTGCCGCTGCCCATGAATGGGTCGGCGATGGTTTGAAAGTCAAGTCTCTCGATAAGTCGCTTCATGTACTCAAGAGGCTTCGGGGACGGATGCGGCGGTTGGATTCCAGACACGACAAAATCAAAGCAGTTCCACCCCATGGGCGGCTTCTTTCCGGCGATTACGCACGACAGCCAATTTCCGAAGCCAATCGGCCCTCGCGTCATTCCGTTCATATTTCTAGCCGCGATGCAATCAACAAAATCGCCTCCAACCGTATCAATTGCATCCCTGATGCCCGCCGACCCGGTAATAACCGCCACAGTCTCCGCCGCTCGCTTGCAGTGCTGATACCAACCAACCTTCCACTCCGCGTCCCACGACGCTTTGCCGCAACCATACGGCGGGTCCGTCACCACGGCATCGACCGCACCATCCGGCCACGTCGCCATTACGTCCAGGCAATCGCCCAGCCACAGCCGCACGGTCCCGCAATCGGATGTCCAGGTTGGGTTCACCGCGTTGCCCTCCACGCTTCGTTGGCGGCCCGTAGCAGCTCGCCCGCCTCGCGTAGCGTCTGCGGGTCGCATGCCGCCAGCAGGTCGCGTAGGATGCCAGCCAGGTCGCCTGCTGGTGGTTCTGGTGTGTCAGGTCCGCCGCTGTCCGGCACCGGGTCGCCATAGCGAGCCAACGCTTGCGGGATGTCGAACCCTGGCTGCGGGGCCCGGATGCCGCTGATCGCTGGTGCCATTAGGTTTCGGCTTCCGGCTTGGGCGTGTCCGAGCCCCAGGTTGTGCCCCAGTTCGTGCGTCACGACCCGCAGGATGTCGATCTTGGACGATGGCGGATTGGACGCCATGATAAACGCCTCGGAGTCATCCAGCTCCATCCAGAGCTGCCCGCCTGATTGTCCCGACTGCGGCAACTGAGCCTGAGCCAGAACGCCACGCGGCCCGTCAATCCGCCCGGTGCGGATCAGGATGTTCGGTTCGCCCGCCGTGATCCGTAGGCTATGGACGCCCGCCACATCTTCCCAGAGGCCGAACGCCTGCCGCACCACGTCTTCCAAGTCGCGAACCGTGAACCCCGGCGGAGCAGATTGAACCCGCCAAGTGATGGTATGACCGCGAGCCCATTGGGACATCCCGCCCCCGCGAACACCTTCAAGGTTCTCAGCAAGGCCGCAGAAGGTTTCAGTCACCGGAGACCAACGCCTCCACGTCGGACGCGATGCCCTCGACGCCGCTCACCTTCTCAACGAGGCTCAGCAGTTTGGCACGCTGGGCCGGTTGCATCTTCTGGAGGCACTCGAAGATTTTCATGGCCACCTCGAATAGCCCCGCCAGTTTTGATACGTCAATCGCCATCCTTCGATTCTCCCCGTTCGATGCCAGTGTTAGTCGCGATCCGCAAAATCATATTCGCCATCGGCAGGACGATTGCCGTGATCCACGCAATTGCATCCGCCGGGATCAGCGGACGCCCGTCAGAGTATTTGGCCTGCTCGCTCACCAGCAGGGTCAGCAGCATGACCAGCATCGCACCGATATTGAGCCAGAGCGTTCTGGAGCGATACCAGGGTTTCATGATAACACCCTTACTAGAATGGCGACTGCCAGCACCACCATAAAAGTCCCGGCGACCCATGCAATTCCGCTCCACGCGCTCGCCGTTGAGCGTGCTTGCACCGTTCGCAGCGTCGCTATTTCATGTTCAAGGAATCGTCGCCGCTTGTCTTCCGGCCAATCGTGCAGTCCTTTCGGTAGCGACGGTGGGACCCAACCCATTAGGCCGCCTCTGTTTTCTCAAGAACCGCCGCGGTTCTGACAGCCTGGTCGTGAATCAGCGTCATCTGCCGCGACCTGGTGCCGTTCTCCCGAATCCACTCCGCAACCAACCGCCAGAATCCCGGCAGATCGCCAGCTTCCGCGGCACGCTCGCAGCGGGCCCAGAGCGTTTCGGATGCGTGACTCATGGCTCCCCCATGTCCAGGTCAAGGTCCAACGGCATCGGCGGAGTGCCCGACTGGAGTTCCGCCATCATCGCTTCCTGATACGCGATGTCCACCGACTCCGCCGCACAATCGACCATCGCCAGAGCGATCTGTGCTTGTTGCAACGCCTCAAGCTTCTGGCCGCCCTCGCATTTCGCCAGCGCCGCTTGCAGAATCGGCACCGCTCGCTGACAGGCCGCTATTGCGTCCCGAATCGGTTGGCATTCCTTTTTGGCCATCGTATCGCACCTCTCCCCCAAATGCTTGCTGAATCGCCCACTCGCACCAGTCGTCAGCGGTTATCGGCGGCGGGGTCGGCTCGGCAATGAACGCCGCTTGCGCAATCATCAGCCCAACGCCTAGAATGACCCCCGCCATGAACAGCC
>Ga0208019_1000488_pt1 | contig 21325 bp, 31 predicted proteins | sample CB_VirMetaG_5_FD_184540 | JGI IMG/M metagenome (GOLD analysis project Ga0208019, IMG submission 184540) | Freshwater to marine saline gradient viral communities from Chesapeake Bay - CB_1508_1D Viral MetaG (SPAdes) (version 4) | ecosystem: Environmental > Aquatic > Marine > Coastal | place: USA...
AAGTACGCTGACCATACCAGTACATCATCTCACACTCTTCTTTAAACTCAAGCATGTGCTGGTACTCTTCATAATCCATCCAAAGCTTAGTAGTACCGCCTCCTTTCTTAGGTAGAGAGAACTCGGCTACAAAGTCCTTAGCGTTTCCAGACATGTGGTAAGACTTACGTACAGTAGTAAGTTTGTTACGAACAAGTCCAGGTGCTTGCCAGTTAGAAGCATTTCCACGAGAGAAATCAACTCCTACAGGAGCAAACAATTGAGCCCAAAGATCTCCTGCAGTAAAACCAGTGGTCAATACTGTAGCAGCTGTAGGGCTTACAAGTTGTAGGGTGTATACCCATCCCTGTCCTGTAGAAGAAGGTACAGGCTCACGCATAATACGTGCCTGCTCTCCAGCTCCGTTTACAAGAACGTAAGGGTGAACAAACCACTTGTCAGGGAAAGTAAGCTCGAAAGTAGCTCCTCCTTGACCGATGTTTGCACCTCCGTTAGTAACGGCTACAGGTCGGGTCATTAGTTTACGGGTAGCTACTCGGTACTCATACTCAAGACGGTCAATAGACTGTACGTTTCCAACACCTTCAGACATGAAAGTAAGTGGGAATCGTAGGTCGTCTTTACCTGCGAGGTGAGTAATAACCGGAGATAGCTCTGTCGGTTTTGACAAGAATGCGTTAGCCAGACTGTTCATGTCTGTCATCTGCGCATCGTTGAAAGTTGTGCGTACCACGGAAATGTTACTTCCGCGATTTGATGGTCCATTAATCATTTTTTCTCAATTTAAGGGTCGGAGATCAGCCTCCTAGATTAGAAAAGTCAAGGTCGATAGACTCCAAGTCATTATTAGAACTATTACTTGCAGTTCTTACGCTCTTGGCTCTCTTACTATTATTTTCTAATTTTTCTTTTAGGGTTTTGGCAGCTTTAGTGCTTGCTTTCTTCCCAATAAATTTATTTAAGTCAAAACCTTTAAACATCAAAAAGTCCATTGCTAGTTTTACATCTAGATCGGCTTTTTGCATATCTACATCTCTTTGGGTGTTACCATAAGAGTCTATAGGTTTTGATATATAATCAAAAAATTTATTCTTATCTCTTTGTGAAATAGGAATACCAGACAGGTCTGTAGCATCGGTTATAGTGTTACCTATATCCTCCCACATTTTCTGTGTTGCTTCTTGCTGCTGTATATATTGTTCTCTTTGCTGTGCAAGTGTTGCTTCTCTCTGTGCAACTTGTGCATCTGATAGTGCTTTTTGCGCAGCAATTGCTTTATCTTTCAAAGTACCTTTATCTTCATATGACTCTAGCATATCTCCGATAAAATCTTTTTCAGTACCTCTAGCTATAAAGTACTCTGTAAGTATCTTTTTTTGCGATGCAGTATCATCTTCTTTAATCTCCATTGTAGAGTAGTCTACTTCTGGAGTAAAAGCCCTCATAAACTCATTAGGGTCACCTCCTTGTTGTACATACTCTAAATGTCGTTGTACAGTAGGAAATTTTTCAAATAAGCTATCTAAAGTTTCTATCGCAAGTTTTTCAGATAAGACTTGAGTGAGCTGAGTAAGCCCTTCAGTCGTATCTTCAAATTCTTCATCAATGTCATCATATCCAAATTTTTGAATAATTTCTTCTACTACTGTAGTACCTTCTTCTGCTGCAGCTTCAGGTTCTTCAGGTTCTGTAGCTTCCTCTATAACTTCTTCTTTTTCAGCTACAGGCTCTTCTACTTTTTCTTCTACTTCTTTTTTCTCTTCTTCAGAGTCAATATCTGCAGGTACAATATCTGCAGCGGGTTCTTGTGTTTCTACAGCTTCTTCCTTAGCAGGCTCTTCCCTTACCGGCTCAGGTGATAAGATATCATCGATCTCGATATCTATCGGCTGTATTTGGTCTTTATCCATATTACAAAATTAATTTGACTATTTCATTATAGCCAATAATATTCCTTTTTAAAAGTGTAGTTATAATATAACATTTTTACCAGCTTCCTCCAGCTCCAGGTACGGTTGTTCTATACCTATCGGTATCATAATTATACCTGATATATCCTGGACGGATACTTCTCATTTCCTGTATGTATTCATCAGGAGTTTTATTAGCTTGTCTTTTACCTGCTCCATATTTAGACGGAAACACATCTGATAAAGGTTTTTTATCTCTTACATGATATCCAAGATATTCTCTTGTACCCTGTCTTCCTAAAAGATTTACCATACCTGCTACATCCATAGGACCGTACTCTTTTTCTTGTATTTGAGGTCTGTACTGCTCGTATAAATCTTCTAAGTTTCTAGAGGTGCTTGGGATACCTGGTAATCCTTCTTCAAATCTTTTATTGTATATCTGATTCTGTAAAGTTGTATCTGCAGCAAATTGATCCCTACTTATACCTTTCATTTCAGGAAGATTTTGTACCTCGCTAAATAGCTGCCCGTAAAACCCTGTAGCAGTGCTTTCTGGATTTTTCATAAGAGTTCCATCTGCACTTTCTACAAGCTTTACTTCATTTCTATGTTGCTGCATTAACTCTGCAGGTATTTGATATTTTCCTCCGGTTTGATATCTTGGGGTATACATACCTCCATTTCTATATTTATTTTTTGCGAATGCATCTCCATGCTTTCTAACCCTACCTATATAGGTCTCATGTCCTTCAGGAAATTCTATATCATAAGCTAAATCTCCAAGTGCTCCAAAGTATTTATACTTTGTAGAAGATACGTCTCTGGTTCTTCCTTCTTTTAAATCTCTTATAGACTCTACTTCTTCAGCCATTGATTTTGATGGATTTAAGTACCCTAGGTTTTTTAGCCTGCGAGTACCTTGATTATGTGCTAGTGTTGCTAATGCGCGTACGTCATCCTCTTCTAACTCTAACTGAGGATTTTTTTCTGCGTAACTTTTAAAAAGAGAATAGTTTTTTAAATACAGGTAAGTTGCAGCTTTAATTGAAGTTTCATCATCATTTATAGTAGATTCATTTAATCCTAAAAAAGCTTTCTCTCTAGGAGAAAATGTATCTAACTTCATTTTTGCAATGCCTTGAGATACATTGTTGATATCTCCAGTTCTTGACAGTCTTTTAATTTTAGCATTTCTTTCGACCTGTTCTGCAGAAGGCTTATACTTTCCTGCACCGGTTTCTAATTTTAAAATTCCATATACATCTTTTTCTATATCTTTTACAGGAAGATCCTTTATTTGAAGATCCTCTGCCATATTGTTTACATAGGTTCTTACTATTTTAGCAGGATCTGCACCTGTAAGATCTGTATCTTCTGTGTCTTTAGGAAGCTCGTATGCAGAAGTTAGTTTTTCTGCAGGTGTTCCTACCCATCCAATAGTTAGCCTATTGTACGGTACGTGTTTTAGATCTCCTTTTAAATTATGAGAAATAATAGGGATACCGTCCTTTATAGAAGTGACTACTCCTACGTGTGTGTTTTTTGTACCTCCTTTACCCCTATCTATAGCCACACTATGGTAATCACTTCCTTTCCAAAATATGCCTACTACATCTCCTACATCAAAAAGATTTTTTGTAGCTACATTTTCTTTTTTAACCTTTTCAGTGTTTATTAAAAGGTTTGAAACAGTTTGAGCACTTTGTAATCTAGGGTCATCGTAGATGTTATACTTTATCTTTCCTCCCCTATCTTCAATGTCTGCTTTCATTTCCCAGGCATCTCCAAGCACTGTGTTTTGAAGTACATCTGATACATACTCAGCACATCCTTCTTGAGTGCATTTAGTTCTTGAAGACTGTGCTGCCAGTTTGTTTATCTTAGGAGACATTGTATCTTCTAAGTATTTAGTATATGCTGCTAATGTCTCATCTCCAAACTTTCCATCTGCTCCATACTTAGGCAGATCGTACCCTTCTTTTAGCAGCATGTTTTGTAAAGCAAGTGTATCTTTTTTTGTTTTAGGAGAATACTGCTTATACAAAGAGTCTACTTTATCTTGCGCTTTTGTGACTACAGTATCTGTATAGGTATCTATTAGACTTATCTGTTCAGGTTCATTTCTAGGAGTAACAGCTTTATCTATAACATTTTTAGTAATTCTTTCAGGAGTTTCTGAGAATAGAGGTTTTACATATGTAGACTCTGCTTGAGCTACTGCTGGAGGAACAGAAATATCTATAGAGTAGTTAGGTTTTTCTGGAGCTTTTGGCGCCATATTAGAATATCTTGTAGCACTTCCTGCAGATCTTGGAGGTAGTGGAGGTGCTGTAAGAGGAGAAGTATCTGTGGGTTTAGATTTTTGAGGAGTATAAGGTCTTCCTGGATTTATATACCCAGGGACTACATTAGGAGTTAAAGCTTCATTTGGAGGAGCTACAAACTCACTTATATCTTTAAGTGTAGATTTTTTAGGAGATATTCTACCTTTTCTCATTCCTTAGCTTCTTATATCTTTCGATTTTTTCAGCAAAGGATAGGTTACTCATTCCACCCTTTTTATACTGGGTAGGATTTTCTATGACCGTACTTACTTTAGGTCCCATAGGTATACTATCTATACCTGGAGGTACTGCCTCATAAGATCTTACAAGTCCTCCTTCATTATCAAACCCTTGTATATCTATAGGGTAGTCCATACCCATAGTGTTAAAATCTTGTCCCTGTGTATCAGGAAATACCATAGGTCTTGGCGGTCCTTGTGTAAGTCCTACCTGCTGTTCTTGTGGTGTAACTGCTATATCTAGAGCTTCTTGCTCCTGTATTTGATCTTGTGCTGCAGCTAATTCTTCTTGTACTATAAGCTCACTTATACTTCCGGTAAAAGGAGGGTCTTGCTGACCATAAGCCTGCTTCATTATTTCAATAGGTGGAATCATTTATTGTCAGAATCTTTTTTTCTAGCAATATCTTCTTTTGCTCTATTAGAACGTTCATTTTCTTTTACCTGCATCTCTTTGATGTCGTTAGCTCTGTTCTTAGCGCTATCATCAGTTACAGTTACCTCTCTATCTCTATTATAGATCTCAGCTATCTCTAGCTTATTATCTCTGTCAAGCTGCTTATTCATATTCTCATTCTGAACTTCAGCTTCTTTCATCTGAATCTCTGCTTGACGTAATTGTTGTTCAGCCTGACTTTGTGCTGCCTCAAGTTCTTGACGAGATGCTTCTGCCTGCTTGATCTTATCCTTCATCATAACGAAGTTTTCAGAATCAACTATATCTGCTACCGTACTTGGAGGTGTGCCATTCTGTAGCATACCCATACCGAACTCTCTCATAAGATTCAGTTTTTCAAGCTCTTTAGTAGCATCTGATACAAAGATTCCTAGATCAGATTCGAGATAAGGGAGGGGATCAATTGCGAAGAACTCTGTAGTACCATCAGGCATTACATACTGTGCTTCTTTACCTGTTATCCATGCTTCCTTAGAGTAGTCAAGAAGTGCTTGCAGATCTCTTTGTTCTACACCGGCAAACTTCCTGTATAGGTCCTCAGTTGTATGAGCACTTTGTACAATTGCCTGCTGGCTTGTAGCCTTACCGTCATATTGGGACATCCCACCCATTCTTTGACGATTTACTCCAGATACTCTTTCCCACTCCATCTGTATAGAGTTCAATAACTCTACATACATACCCATTGTCTTCATTGACAGGTCAAGTACGGATTGATGCTGCGGACTCAGTTTTACTCCTTCTTTGTTGTAGTCTATCCATGCAATCCCAGTACCTTCTACATAGTACATGAACTTGTCCATATCCCATTTTTTAGGGATCATGTTTATATCAAGCTGTGCGATTATGTCTTTTGACCTGGCAATAGCCAATTCCAATCGATATTTGTATACGTTATAGTTTAACTGATAAGGTATACCTAGCATCACTAATGAGATGTTATTGGTATTTATATCAGAGTACTTACGTCCGTTTATAGGGAGTTTATTCTTAGAAGGATTATTGATCGACATCCTTTGATTGTCAAAAGGACGCATGTTTATGTAAATATCCTCTCCTATGCATATTCCTTGATAGACAAGGTTATGCCATTCCCACTCCATCTTTGCTCCAAGATCTTTTAGTTCTGGAGGTAGTCTATACCCGTCTTCTACATCAAACATTTCCATGCTCCCTGTTTCAGGGTCATAATAAGACACGAATCCCGTTCTTTGCATAGACTGCCAGTACAGAATGCGTACTCTTACAAGTCTATCTCTAAGGTCATCTTGCCTATCCATGTAAGTAGAGTCATAGATAAAGCTACCTGATCCTGCGCTTTGGAATACCTGATCTATTTGATCTGGTTTAAGATCTCTACCAAAGGCTTCAATTACAGATGATGGGTGCATGTATTTAGTTACCATTGCCCAATCCCCATCTTCTACGTAGTCTAGATCCGGATCAAGATCATAGTCTACATCTAACGGATTTAGTATATCGTAGAATACCTCCCCGTTTCTTACTCCCCTTTCTGTATAGCATTCTCCCGATACAAGAAAATGAAACCATGCCTTTTGCAGTTTTTCATGAACCTTGCAATCTTGCATAATATAGTTCATGCCTTTCTGTCCTAGAATGGCTCTTGTATCTGTATAGCTCCTTTCAAACATGTTTGCCAGTTCTTCAGGGAGCTGTATATCTTGTGTGGGCACTCCTGTATCCATGCCCATCATGTTCATTTCATTTACGAACATCTGTTTCATGGAGTTAAGTACAAGTGTTTTTTTCTCTTCCTCCATACGGGAAACGGAGTCCGAATTTTGTACGGTCACTGAGTAGTTCAATGGACGTTTAGCTTTTTCCCCCAGAAGTAGGTCTACGATAGGTTTGATAAGGGGATAGTTGCGCATTTTTGAAGGGAAGTTCTTACGGGCTTTGCCATAAGGCTGCACAACATAGCGATAGTCGTCATCATGGATCACCCCATTGTAGTAATCATACAATTTCCGGAGCTCCTCTTTCCTGTTAGTTCTTCCAAAGTCAGCTAGAGAAAAATAGGCCTCCATCGTATTGATGGCCCATTCTCTGGTTTTTCTTGACTGTGGTATACGTTGGTTTGGGATTTCGCTGTACATTCCTACAAAGTTACTTGTTACCGTTTATAGCTTTGAATATAACTATATTTTAGCTACCTATATATAATAGCACACTAACCATACTGTTGATCGAACCAATCATCTATAGATCTATCCCCTATAACTTCTGATACTTCAGAGTTATAAAGTTCCTGTGAATGGTACATTCCTATCATAAACGCCATTACTCTATCGAAGTTTCCTTTATGATTGAACTTTATAAGTTCCTGGAGTAGTGCTGGATCATATATCCTATGCACATTGTATAACTGATTACCGTCTGCGTCTTTACCTCTAGGGGTCTGTAACCAATCTCTTATGTATAACTCTCCTTGCCGTTTACGTGCTTCGGTCATGTGCATACCGTAGTTACGTTTTACAGTTCTAGACTGCAGTTCTTTCTTCTGCAGCATCTCAAACTCCTCTTGTAGGAAGTGTAGTTTCCTAAATCTTTTAGCAAAGCCTATAACATCACCACGATCATTCTCAAATCCTATTTTGGCATTGTAATACTGCGCAAGTAAGAACATGGTGTTGTTATAATCATCCTGAGAGTTAGGTCTACCTACGTATGATGCTACTATCATATCGTCAGGTTTAGACATGTTATTTACTCTTTTGATAACATATGCTGCCCCTAATGATCTGGAGTCACTTGATTGATTCTGTCCATACGGGTCATGACATAGAAAGTATAGTAGGTTGGGGACCTTACCTTCTACCTTGTGAGGGGTTTCATATACTACAACGGTGCCTTTTACATCATCACCTTTTCTATGAGGATATTTATAAATAGGTTTTGCATCTCCGTTAGGTTTGAATAATACCTCTCCTTTTGTACCTAGACTCATGTCCCCGGCTGTACCTACTACATGCAGTGCTTTTGCTCTTACTTTATTATACTGTTCCTGTAACATAGCAAGATCGAATAGATTACTTGATACTTGTAGTGTAGCTTCTGCAGGACAGAAAGGATGTTCAGCTAGGTATTGATCATAGGCACTTGCATCATTTCCTCCTCTTTTCTTTTCTCTTTCTGCAGACTCAAACTCTTTAGCCTCCTCTATAAGTGAGTTTCCGTCGTCATCTATAAAGCCGTCTAAGATCTCATAGATAGGTACAAAGTACCCGCACTTGGTCCCCTGGAGCCCTTCGTCCCATTCGTTTTCAAATTCCAGACAGTCATAGGTCTCAGGGTGATAAAACAGTTCTTCCAATGCTTCAAACCCTTCTCCCTCTGTACCACCTGTACCAAAAGCTATCATAGTACCCAGTGTTTTAGATCCCTGTCGCATAGTAGGCATAGCCATACCCCATGCTTCTAATAGACCAGGAAATGCTCCCGCTTCTTCAAAGAATATGAGTTCACCGGCTTTACCTCTTACCTTATCAGGGTCATCTTTCAGTGATACTCCTGCTATAGATGATTGTGTACCTGCTTCTATAAACTGCCCACCTACCTTCTTTTTGTACCCGGTTGTCTTAGCCATAGCTGTATCTAACAGTCTAGGTTGAGTCCATGCAGTGTTACCGTCTATGAAGTTTACGATCTCCCAGGTCTTTGTAAGGATGGCGTCGACACCTGTTAAGTATTCTTTCATACCTGCAAATACAAAGTTCTTAGAGCCTTTTATAAGAAAGTAGTTCCTTGCAAGCATAGATGCAGCTTTATATGAATAACCTTTACGACGTGCTTTCAGCACAACCATATGCTTATCCTCATTCCTGCATCTTTCCAGGTTTGTAAAATACTCGTAATCGTTATCGTAAAATCTAGGCCAGTACTGTTTCCTTATAGGTCTTACTGTACCATTAGGTAGCACTTCATCTTTTACTACTTTGATACGGCAGTAGTTAAGATAGAAATAATGAAACCCTGAAATTGTTATATCTCCTTCCGGAGTTGTATATCCGTATAAACATCTGTCTCTTTCTTTATCCCAAAAGTCATAGTAGGCTTTAGTTCCTTTGGGAGCAGATGTATAGAAACCGTTCTCGTCAAAGTAGTTGGCTGCAGGTGATAGTCTATGTGTATTTTTAAATTTACTCACTGTATCTATCTACCTGTACTCCACCCCATGTGTCACTTACCTCTGACTCTTTACGTACAGCTTCCTCCAGATCCTTTAGACCGTTAGTAGTCTTCCCCATTGTTTCAAGTATTCTTACATGTTTTGTAGGGTCGTAGTCTTCGTCAGTCACATCTATATTCTCTAACCACTCTTTTAAATAAGCTATTGAGTTTCTTGCAGCTTTCAGTAATGCCATAGCAGAGGTATCATGACGATCATACTCTTCCATAGCTGCTTTTACATACTTATCTACCTTATAGGTTTTACCGAACAATGCTTTAGATACCTCTATATGTTTCTGCTTGTTCTCATAAGCACTATAAATAGAATGTACGTCGCACATAAAGTATACATAAGACAATCTTTTTACAGCCTCTTCCTGATCAAAGTTGTCTACAATATCTTTAAACTGCTTTACAGTTAAACAGTATGCTGTAGGCTCAACTTTCAGATTGTCCTTTGTCTGCAGTAGACTTTTTCTTAGCATCCGTTATATATTTTACTCTGTTCTTATTTACTCTGAATACTCCAAAGAATGGGAGTCTTACTGCCTCAAACCTGCCTTCTGACATGGTTTTAGCCACTAATTTAAACTGAGAGTTCACTATCTTTTCCACCTCGTTAAGTGGAAGATCATACTCAGTCGCTAGTAGCTGTATCAGCTTTCTCTTCTCCTCCATTTGTTTTTACATTCACCCATCTAGGAGGGTTATCTGGACACACGCTTGTTCTCCATCTAGCTTTAACAGGCATATAGCATCCACATAGATTACATGTTTGCCTCTCTGAAAAGTTAGGGCACTTTGTGCACATCTCTATTCTTTCAGCATATTTGGATATGCTTACATTTTTAAATCCATCATTACCGTGCTTCTTCAAAGCTTCGGCAAAGTCCCACACCATTTTAGCTAGTCCTTTCATTATTCTGCAGCTTCTAATATTATTTGTAAAAGTTTTCCTGTGTTGCTATAAGTAACGCTTACAACAGAGTCTTCATCTGTAAATACTACAACTATATTATTTGAACTAAAATCACCTAAGTATATCGATCTCCACTCCATCAAAATCTGAAAATAACTTTGAGTATGAATACTTTTTATCATTATAAGATACTGCTTTTTTATCTTTTAATCTTTTGATGTAAGTATTTATAGCTGCTATAGGCATTTCGGTATCCTTAGATACTGCCTCTCTATGATCTCTGTCACAAAACTCTTTATACGGTTGGTCTATAAAGGAAGATAGTACAGTCATTTCTTTATCTGTAAGGTTGAATATACCATTCCACAGACTTACTCTTTGGTATGTACTTTTTACCGGGATCTTTAGTTTGAGTATTTTGCTATCAGTCGACATCGTTCAGGTGTTACTTCTAATTTAGATAGTGAATCAGGTAATCTGTTATAACTTTCAGCTATCAGTCTCATATCGTTGGTCTTTGCCATATGCTCGAGGAGTCTAGATACTTCCCTATCCAGATCTCCTGCGAGCTTTTTAGCTTTAACCCCTACTTCTGAGTTTTTTTGAAGAGTTTCAAAATCCTCTAAGGATATTGTAACTGTTCCCTTCATTACTCTACCATCATAATCTGGTTTTCTTGTACAACCAGATATCCCTTTTCATTCTTATCATGCACTACGGCAAAAGGCATTCTAGGGTCTACAATTACATTTTTACCTGCCTCGATAGATTTATCTAGAACTCGCTCCCCTACAGAGTGTACTTCAAGAATGTTTGTTTTGATCTCATCTACCTGGTCCTCTTCCATAGAAGCTTTTGCTTCTTTAGATAGGTGGATAATAGGTTTTTCTTTTTTTGGCTCTCTTGGATCTACTAAGGCGATCCACGTTCCCGTAGCTTTCATTATAAAATATGTTATTGATTTGATTACAAATCTAGTAATATTTTATTTATCGTTAAGCTCTGCCTGTTTTGCGTTCCAATCCTGTTCAAGCTTCTGTTGCCAGACTTTATTAGAGATTGTAAAGTATCTTTGACACTTTTTAACTAAGCACTGCAATTGATGTTTAGGGATACCCGAAGCACTGTATCTTGTCTTTCTTAACTTGACTTTTTTTGATCCACATGATGGGCATGAAAATCTTCCGTAACCTGTCTGCGCACCTGCATGTATGTTGTGGTTTACATAAGGTTGTAACTTGTGGAATACATCTTCTAATAGCTCTACATCTTTCTTGCAGTACTCTACCATCTTATCCAACGCCTCTTGGTCATTGTTCAAGGTTATTTTAACCCAATCACTAAAACCTACTGGGCTTTTACCTTTATCAAAGAACAGTTTACCTAGATAATCAAGTTTGTTACTGTTGAATCTGAAATGTGTACGTGCTTTCTTAAGTGTGTCGTAACTGTTCAGTTTAGGTGGGCATGATATACCGTGTATAAGACATCGTGTACGTATCCACTTTTCATCAAACCTATCACCATTATGTGCTACAAGTTCATCAGCAAGGCTTGCTACCTCCATAAAATGTGAAAGGAGCGCTTTATCACACCCCTCTTCCCAACTCAAACTATGTACTTTGCTTTGCCCTTCCCACTTATAACAGATGCATATGATCGCTCTTTCTTTTATTATGTTATCCGGTGGGATACTTACTTTATACCCAGAACTCCAGAAGAATCCTATGTTTGGGGATGTTTCTATATCGTAGAACAGACGTTTAAATCCATCTGGAGGCATTACAAAGTTTAGTAGTTTCATTTGTCCTGAGGCATTATTCTCTCTCTGTAGAATTTGATATCCAGGGTTTTGATCTTAGCTGCAATTTCCATCCACTTATTATTAGCGGCTTTTCTTTCCTCGTCTGTGCTGTCTATTCCAAGGTTAGCTTGTATAGATGCGTTCTGTCTTAGTAGATTGTCTATCTTTTCCTTGATATCTTCTTCAGTGTAGTAGTAGTATGTCATCTATTGATAAAGTTACGTCCGACTCCTACCATTATAAAGTGATCGCTGTTATATGCGTAACTACCGCTAATATAAGTATTTTTTATAGTAGTATGCAGGCCTAACCCGAATAATGGTTTATAAGATCGGTTAAAATCGCTTTGTAATCCGGCTATACCATGTAATCCTAATGACCATGTGGTCCTAGTCTTTACCGGGGTGTGTGTTACTTTGAGGTTCTCAGATACATTCTGATAGTTCTGCCACTTCAGGTTTACAAGAGAGGTTGTAAAATCCAGTGTGGTGTCGTACTTATTTACTTCTGTAAGCCACGTTTCTATGATAGATATTGTATCTACTTTGAATACTGTGTCCTTACGTATAATGTTGTTGGTTATGGTATCGTAATGCGTTACGATCTCCCTCTCTACAAATCTAACAGTATCAGTCTGCCATCTATCTACATACTCTGTAACATAGACAGGTTTTTTTACCTCTATAGTTTGTGTTACAGGTTTACCGCTACTTGTACCGCACCCTTTCCAGGCTACAACCACTCCTAGAAGGAATGCTATTAAATACGGTAGGTACTCTTTTATCAGATTTACAACGATCAAGTTCATTTTCGAGTTTTTCTACTTTAACCCCTAATAATACTATAACTATTAAGAATGCAAAGGAAAGACCGTAAAATAACTTTGTTTCAAAGTCTTTCATATGTCCTTATATTCTTCCCTAGCGTCAAATGACGGGCATGCTTTACTTGATACATCTCTATGCCCTATAATCTGTGCCTGTGGGTACCTATCTTTAAGGTCTTCCAATATACACCTTAAAGTTTCTTTCTGTGCATCTGTACGTGTATCCTTTGGATCTAGATTCTTATCTACACCTCCTACGTAACATACCCCTATAGAGTTCTTATTGAATCCTTTTGCGTGAGCTCCGTTCCTATACTCAGGCCTTCCCTCTTCTAAAGTACCATTTAGAGTTACAACCCAGTGATATCCTATATCAGACCAATTACGGTCTTCTACATGCCACCTTCTGATCTCATCTACACCTACATCTCTACCTTCAGGGGTAGCACTGCAGTGCACAATGATCTTATTGATTTGTCTTTGCATTTTTCTTTGGGGTTATTCCTTTAACTGAACAGTTACCTGTCTTTAAACACCTAGGATCACATTCTCTAGGTGATATGTCACACCATATTTTCTTAGGCTCTTTTCGACCAGCCTTCAATCTTGCTTATCAAGTGTTTCCAGATGTCAACTCCTGTGATGCTTGCGATGTTTTCCATATTACTCTTGAACTCCACGACCGCAATATAACCAGCAGTCAGCTTGGCTACCGGAATCCATTCCATGAACGATACCTCCATCACTCTGCTCAGGATGATTGCTATGGAGTAGAAGATGATCTTGCTCACCGTCCGAGCCATTCGGTTAGAGCGTATTTCCTCACCTCTCAGCTTGGCAGCTCTGCATCCTGTAAGGACATCTGCAAAAATCAGAACTCCAAGTCCGATAATAGCAGCCGTTATTGGCGCAAAAAAGAAAACCAAGTAAGGCACTCCCAACTTCACTATTGTTCCAATTTCAAATGCTTTCACAATCCAAGTCCAATCGTTATTCTACTGCTCCACTCCTCTTCTGTGAATACCGCCTCGAAGTCCTCAATGGTCAATGGATCATCAGGAACTAAAAGTCCAGCCTGCCCCTCATAGGTAATGGTAGCGAATATTGCTGTTGTTTTGCCATCAAGTCCTCCGAAATGCTCGATTGCAATCTCTCTATCTCTTGCCGTAGCGATAGCCTCGCTGTCGTATGGTATCAAGTAACTCATAGTGCGTATGCGCTTATCATTGTTGCTAAATCAACTGCGGGTGGTGCTGCTTTCCAAATTGTAATAGAACTAACTTTTGGGTCGCCTTGATATGCTAACTGCAAGGTAGCCGTTGCCCATGTTGCATCGGCTGTCCAATCAATGTTAGTGATGGCTAAAACAACATCGTTACCGCTTGTCTGCGTGTGCAGTTCGCCCCTTGTTTTTGGAGTCATCACAGAGCCGTTAACCTCGTAGTCAGGATTTCCAACGTCTTGGAAACAATCCGAAGTATTACCAACAAAAGTGATGAATGGCGCATCATTGCCAGCCTTCCACAAGAATCGGTAACTTATGTCTGCACCGCCTTTTATTTTTAGCAACACCACTCCATCCGTTCCGTTCAATCCGAGAGCAGTCTTCTCTAAGCCGTATCCGTTAATCATCTCCATCGCCCTACTCCCGTTGTTCATTGTGACTTGAGTAGTGTCAATGTAAACAGGCATCCGCGAAAGGATAGTAGTAGACCAATCGTTACCGTTGCCGCTTTGGTCATACATATCGGTAATAACCGCTTTTGTATCGGTATTCCACGTTGCAACATCTCCAGCCTCTACACTATCACCCGTAAAGTTACGATCTACTCCTGAGGTAAACATCCTCGCTCCCAAAATAGCGTTGGTATCTGCGTAGGTACTCGCAAAGGCTTTCTCAACAGACCAAGACCCTACCAAGTTGGTAGTGTCCGTAAGGCTATCAATTGGGTAGGAAGCCCCACCACCTCCTCCTCCCATGCTAGTGAAGGGGAGTCCTATGCCGTTACCTATAGCCATATCTTACAGCATATAGATTATACAATCACCACTAGCCATAGTAATAGCTGTGATCTGATCTCCTTTAGGTACCGGTAAGTATGCTCCTGCCTTTACAGTTACTCCTGACAATCCATAATCAGAAAGCTTTGCTACGCCATTAACAGTAAATACTGTAAACACTGTATCCGTGTTAGCTACAATAGCGTATCCTGTCAATGAAGTGTGAGCTCCCGTACCAGTAAGCATTTTAAAACCTCCTGTACCTACAATGTTATTAAGGTCTGTAGAGTTTATAGAGGTTGTTCTTAAATATTGTTCTGATGGTGTTGTTGCTGCCATTTTAATTAGTCTTTGTTCAAAGATATAAAAAGTCCCTTGAGAGTTTTACGTCTCTTAACTATTTCAATCGGGATTTAGACCTGACCAGTGCTTCCTTTCGGATACCTAGGGTTGACCTTCTTGGTGTTACTTCACCTACACTTACCTATGTGTTGCCTTACTGGCAGTCAACCCAAATCGGGCCCTATATTCCGTCTCTTCTGTATCCTATCGGAGAAAACTCCACCTCTATTTAAGGCTACAATCCGACTTCTGACCCAATACTGCTCTTTCGATCCTCTTGGGTGATCACTTGCGTGGGATACGGTTACAAAATTAATATAAAAAATTCCTAATCCACCAAAAATTTTTTGAAGTGGGAAAATTTGTGTGAGTGATGCCCTACCCTATAGAACACCCCGGGCGATAGGCGACTTTAAAACAGCCCGTGGCATCGGGCGCAAAACAAAAAGCAAATGCAAGAAAATACAGTACAGCTGGAGACAGCACAGCAAAGAGGCAACCTAAAGTTCGTAGAAACCTACACAGTTGCACAGTTCAAAGAGAAGAATGGTTACGCCAAGATTGGAGTAGCAACCACCTCAAAGGATAGGCTCGCAATGATTGACCCAACAAAGGAGGGTATAGCCCAGCTTATAGGTTCGGTAGCAAACAGCTTAGACCGCAGTAAAGAAATGGTAGTAAGTCTATGCGAAAAGGAAGACGGTAGCACAATGCACATGCTTCACAATGCATCTACATTGGAAAAGCTAGAGTCTATATTCGAGCTATAGTAACATCACAAGGGAGAGGAGCTTCGGCTCTTCTTCCGTATTGTGAACAAGATTGTGAACTTATAGCATGTAGTGTATGTGTGATAACATATTCTGTAATAAAGAGCGTGTGAGTGGGGTAACTACATCACATTCACCCATTTTCACCACAATTTCCTTATGTGTTACGATGGCACATATTGTAATAACTATAACATTTAAACCCTAAAAATCATAATAATCATGGACTATTATTCAATAGAGAATGTCATACTCGTAGCGCATTCTAAAGAACTTAATTACATAGCTACGTTAATACTTTCAACAGGTAAATTAACCAGTGGAGCAGCAGATGAAAACAATCTTGTACGAGAGTTAATTAAAAATTGCAATGGAACAGACCCTAAAACATTTCAGGAGTTTATTGCAAAGCCTGTAAACAGTATGGATGCTGAAGAAATAGTAGCTTATTACAAAACCCTTGAAAATACTAAGTCATGAGAAGAATAGGTGTATTTTTATTTATATCAGCAGTTCCTACATTACTTATAAGTGCTGCTTGGATAGTATCAATAGGTATGTTTAACTGGATGGAAGCAGTAAGGTCTGAAGTGGCTTTTATGTTTACCATTTTTAGTATTCTATTTGCATTTCTGATAACTTGTTCAATGAGCAAGTATGAAGTTTGTGAATTTTACAAAGGATTTTAACTTGGTAAAGTTTTAGATAAAATAGGGGAGGTTATTTGACCTTCTCTATTTCAAACCTATAAAAAATTCATCTGAGAACAGTAAACAGTGATATTCAGTTAAGATATCGTAGGGAGGCTTGATCTGACCTCATATCACAGCTCTGCCAAAGAGCGTTGTCTGTTGTTCTGTGTGGAGCAAACGTGGCACTAACAGGTAGTTAGGTCGAGAACGTACCGTTCGATTCGGTTGTTGTGATGAAGCATTCAGAGTGGCATCTGGCAGGTGATAATTTATTGAGAGATAGACATGTTCGTGTACTTGAAACCATCGAAGAACATGTTGATAGCCATGCCGTCCGCCAGGCATTAAGAGTAGTGGAAGACATGGCTTTTCTCTCATCTTATTGAAACCGTTCTGATTCATTACAGACAGATAAGAGATACCGTGTAGGTGAGCTTTAATGCGCTTATCAACACTATCCAAGAAGTGTTTAGGTTTGAATGGATGTATTAAGTAAAGTTATTCCCCATGGAATCTGGGGATTTATGGTGTGGTTTAATTCCACCTTGTAGTTTAAGGATAGAACGAGACTTTACAATTTAATATTCCTCAATTGGAGAGGACAGAATGGTTTCTTTTTATTAGTAAAGGTCAAACCTACGACCTTGTGATTAACTAGTAGTTCGCAATACCGTGCAAGAACGATAGATCGGTGTTAATCACTAAAAGAAGATAAAGGAAATAATCAACGATGTATTAATGTTAGTCACAAGTGTTGCATTTAATATAGAATATGGGAGGAGGCACTTCCTATAACTTTATCCAGTGTACCCTTGAAATGCCATTTGAGAGGGAAACCAACATACAGTTTGCGTTGAAAGGATATATTACGCACATTAACCATGAAGTTGGAACCTACACTGAGGAGTTGGCAGCAAAGAGATAATTACCCAGGCGCAGGGCACAGCGTATCGATATCACTTATGTACAAAGTGGTTAGAGTGAGTTATTATCTCGTGACCATTTATAGTAGTTTACTATTATAGATGGTGCTAAAACATGAGGGATTGTGGGTTAACTCTTGACACCTACAATTGCCTCCAGGCGCATGTAAAATATCGGGCATGTTGCTGGTAAAACAACCGTGATGGGATAGACCCTCATCAACTAAAACAGTAAGAACCTGGAGTCAAGCTGGTTCTGAATCATAGTAGTACGTAATGCTATGAACGGACACATATGGTAGGCTATTGCCTATGTGTTTTTTGTATTGTAATTATTCACCAAAATCATATATTTAAAGCATGAAAACAGTAGGAGAGTTCTTACAAATGTTGCCGGAGCCATATGCTTCCGCTGCAATCCTTGCTACTTCAATAGAAGAGGTAGTAGATAATCCGTGTAGTAGTCTTTCAGACGCTATAATCAGCTTCGATTGGAATGAATGGGCCATAGATGATGCTGATAAAACGTGGCCTGAGTTATACTCAATGGCATTAATTACGGAGACCGACACCGACACTATGTGGGATATACCACAAGAAAATATTATTGAGGCACAGTTAACTGCCTTAGAAGATATGGGCTTTAGAATAAGAGGCATATATCTTAATTGAATTAACCCTGAACATCTGGACATCTTTAGAAAAGCCATTGATCTCATAGGCATTCTAAGAACACCCTAAACTGAAAGGTTATAGGTGTGGTGACACCTTAAGTCACTAAACAATTATTCATTTTTATAATCATTTAAATTCATTATTATGAGTTCTATTAATTCATTAGTACCAGGACAGTGTTTATTGACACAAGCTATTAAAACCAACAGTGACAAGATTCAGCTTGAATTTGCCGAAGTATTGTCTAGCAATGGTTCTAACCCTCTTTCAATGTTTAACAAGTCTGATGAAAGATTCAGAACCCGTGCACGTAGAGCATGGATGACTGTTGAACTTCAAGATGCTTCAGAGCTATTGGGTGTTAATCTAGGAGATGACGCTGGATGGGAGCTTGCACCTAACGGTAAGGATGTTCTACCATTGAATATTCTTAATCCTAATGTTCATGGTCTGTATTTAAGAGTAAAGGTTATTGAGTCATGTGAAGGAGATGCTAACTCAGGTCTTATTGGAGAGTATCGTTTGAATAACGTAGAGACTTCAGCTAAAAGACGTGGTGCAGGTGGAGATTTCATTACTAAGAATGGTAAATACATCTTCTCTATCCCTAGTGTTACATTCTGTAAAGAAGGAGAATCACCTGAGCATGTTTTCATTACTGACGTTGATTCAGTGACTGCACCAGCTGCAGCTACTACAATGAAAGTTATGGATGAAGTAGGATTGTAATCGTTGTATGCAGTTTTAAAGTCAGCTGTGATATGGGGGAGGTTGACAACGAGCCTCCCCTTCACAGTATAAAATTACTATAATGAGCTATAGACCTTTACCAACTTACGTTACAATCAAAGAATCTCAGATAGAAGGTCTGGGAGTTTTTGCAACTGAAGAGATTTACGAAGACATATGCTTGGGTGCTACTCATGTGTATGATATTCGATTTGAAAATAGTCTTATAAGAACACCTTTAGGTGGATTTATAAATCATAGTGATACTCCTAACTGTATTATTAGGCAGGAAGAAGAGGGATCATCTTATTTGGAAAAAGGTTTTCCGGTAAGAAGTTATCTATACTCTCTTAGAAACATACAGCCTGGAGAAGAACTTACTGTTTCATATACAACATATAAAGTGTGATGAAAGAATATTACGGAATACTTACAACATACAATCCATACACTAAAAAGTGGTATGCATTTGACAATGGATCTGTATCAGATTTCTTTTCACATCCTCACAAAGTTGTATATGCAGAAGGTAAAAAACCTATAAATGCAATTAAGAACTATTTAAAGATTAAAAATGAGTCTAACTAAACGGCACGCGGAAAAGATGGGTTGGTTTGATGACCAAGGCTATCATGAGTATGGAGATACTATAGGTGATTACATAGAGTATCAATCGCGTAGTAATCCAGAACTTAATACAATACTTAGACACGACTATATACAGCAGCTTGGGTTTGAAGGTGGCTTTCCTCTTGGATATAAGAAAGGTAAGATTGCTATTTCTATCTATGAGGATGAAGATACACTCGACAAATTCATGGTATATGTAGACGACATTAAAGTAGGTTTGGCTAAAACACGCTATGACCTACATGAAATTATTGACCAATTCGATGAAAATGAAAATTTTGAATAAACTTTTTAATATGGTGATTGAAAAAGACACTGTAGACTCAGTTCTTAAAAAAGAATTGACTGAAGAACAGTATGTGCAAGCTATAACATATGCAGATAAAGTAATTCTAACTCATACACCTTATTCACGATCACAAGCACTTAGATGGGCTTTTGATTGGAAAGATACTCCTGAAGGATTTGCTTACTGGGAGAGGATACATGACCAATTATGGTTGAAAGATAAGATGAGCAAAAGAGTATCTAAGATCCGTAAAGGAGTTATGATATGTGCTATCATAATCTTTATAGTGTGTACGTATAAAATAATCATGCTATGAGTAAAGATTATTTTGAATTAGAAGTATGTGTACAACAGTGGGCTAAAGAGAAAGGCATATTTGATAAAGCCACACCTCTTAAGCAAGCTCTTAAGACACAGGAAGAGTTAACCGAGCTTATCAATGCTATTGTAGATGATAACAAGTTAGATATTGAAGACGCCATAGGAGATATTATGGTGACGATGATCATCCAGGCTGAGATGCAAGGTGTAACTATTGAAGAATGCCTAAACAGTGCTTATGATATTATAAGTAAAAGGACAGGTAAAATGATTAACGGACAATTTGTAAAAGATGAGTGAATCAGAAATTGTAAATAAGATCAATACAGAATTTAATAATAAAGTTCGTAAGAAACCTGTGTGGTCACGCACTGAGTTGTTTCAATTGCATAGAAGTGTATGTAATTTTTATTTAAATCCTGTACGGCAAAGAAATCTTGCACTGCTGAATAGGTCTTATGATGATGCAAACTAATGGATGTACGATTCATAGGGCCGGACAGACAGTTCTCTAAATTCTCTTCTGCTACTATAGAAGAGTGTGTAGAGTATTGTGCAAGTAAACGTATTCTTGGTGTAGATACTGAGACTGAAGGTTTCAGTTTTATTACTAAGAAGATGATCATGTTCCAAGTGGGTGATATGGATCGACAGTATGTAATTGATACACGCTTTCAATCTATTGAACCACTAAGACATGTTCTAGAGTCAGAGACTATAGTTAAGGTGTTTCATAACGCTAAGTTTGACTATAAATTCATACGTGCTGTAGGTATATGTACTGAGAATGTATGGGATACATTTCTTGTAGAGAAGATATTACATTGTGGTAAGGACAACGTTAGGCTCAGTCTTGCACACGTAGTTAAAAGGTATCTTAACAAGACTCTTAGTAAAGAGGTACGTAATCAGTTTGTAGGGTTGACAGGTCAGCCATTCACTGATAATCAGGTGTTATATGGTGCTAAGGATGTAGTATATCTCCTCGGTATCGTTGAACATCAGCAAGAACTCCTTGATAGGTATAATCTTAACGATGTTGCAAAGCTTGAGAATGACGCTGTTTTAGCATTTTCAGATATAGAGTTTGAAGGTATGCATATAGATCAGCAAGAATGGCTAGCTATAAGCTCTGAAGTAGAGGTTAATATGAAAGAGGTAGAGAAAGGAATGGATGATACTATACTTGAAGATAAAAGGTTTGAAAGTTTTGTATCTGATTATGTCCAGGGGGATCTCTTTACAGACTTTAAAGACCTTAGAAAGATAGATGTAAGTTG
>Ga0208019_1000490_pt1 | contig 21291 bp, 37 predicted proteins | sample CB_VirMetaG_5_FD_184540 | JGI IMG/M metagenome (GOLD analysis project Ga0208019, IMG submission 184540) | Freshwater to marine saline gradient viral communities from Chesapeake Bay - CB_1508_1D Viral MetaG (SPAdes) (version 4) | ecosystem: Environmental > Aquatic > Marine > Coastal | place: USA...
AAAATGCCCTATTCAGAACGAGTCTAAATAACAAGCCTCCCTTGCCTATGTCAAAATAAAGCTATAAAATTGCAGTGAACAAAAAATAATATGATATGATACCAACAGCAAAAAGAATCTCAGCCGCAAGAAGGCTTATTGAAAAACAACGTGCAAACATTGCCTTCTACAAAGAAAGGGTAAAGATCCAAGCATTGCCAGGCTATAATCCTATTTTCCCCAGTGGAATAATTGAGCGCCAATATTACCCGCTGGATATTCAGATGGCCGAAAATAGGCTGAAGGAATATTACCGGATCCTCGGAGAATGCCAAGCTATTCAGAACCAGTCTAAATAAGGCTGGGTCCTTGCTATTCTCAAATATTTGCCGTTAATTTGAACCAAGCAAAGTTTAACCCTTAATTTAATATGTTATGAACCAACAACAAAATTTAATCGAATTAATTGTTACCAAGTTGGTAACTCCAACCGGATCCGGCAAGCTTGACAAAACTGTCAAAATCTTTCAGGACCAACCCGTGAACCGCTTTATCGTTTCACTGTGTCCTGACCTCCCAAAGTACAAAACCTTAATCCTCCCCGAACATCGGGCAAAGGTCCCCAGTGAGATAAGATCTTGGGTGAAGAGTATGCTCCCATTGGCCCTTAAAAACGACCTGACCTTTGGTTGCTGGACCAATGAGGGCCTCGTTCATTTTGACCTGTCAACCTCATTTGAAAGCTTGGATCTTGCTGAGTTCTATGCTGAGACGTGGGGCCAATTGGCAATTTACGACACTAAGAAAAATTTATGCATTCAAATACAATAAGTTATGAACTTTGAAAAAATTACAATTCGCAAAAAAATTACCTCCCGTGGTGGTGGTATTGAAATTGACCTAACTTCACTTGGCTACCCAGGTGAAAAAATGACTGCCTATCAAAACTATCTTGGTGGTGGCATGCTAGGCGCCGTCTGTTCTGATTGTACTGTCCATCACAAATACAAGTTCATTGAGGAATCAATGGCTTCTGACTTGGATAGAATCTCAACCCAGCTGAAAGCTTATTTCCATAGCCTGACAAATCCTGTGGACTGCTGGGAATCAACTTCATTCGAGCAAAACCAAAGCCTGCCTGTCTCGGCGTATTAATTATGAAAGCAATAGCCATTATCCTAGTCATCGGAATTATATTCAAATTAGCGTTTGAAGTAGACCGTATTGAAGATGAGAAACGAAACCAAGATTAACTGACGAGCCTTTATTAGGCGAAATACTGGGCCCTAGGCCTGGTATCTTAATCAAATCAAATACGTTATGAATAAGCCGCTTACAATTCAAAAAGATCAGTACAAGTTCTCCGAACTGGTTAGAAACCTCAACGAGACCTATCAGAAGGATCCAACCAATGGGAAAGATTGGTATGCTGAGGCCTTCACTTGGTGCCAATCCATTGCCAAAAAGTACGACATCCATCCCTTCAAAGTAGCTGGGATCCTTGCCGCCTTATCTCCCCTTAAAAACTGGGACGAAAATAAATTTATGGTGATCCGCTTTCTTAATGGTGAAAGAAACCTTCACTTCAGAACCTTAGTGCTTAAAGCTGAGGCAATCAAAAAAACTTGGCATTCTGAGTTTACTACCCCAGCGCACCTCAAAAAGAATATACTTGAGATCCTTAATGGAGACAAAATCTCGGCATTCTTCCTTAATATTGTGGATCCAAGTTCTGACGCTGTCACCGTGGACCGTCATGTCATCTCAGTTGCCACTGGGTATGAATACCGCGTGGGATTGTCCAAAGGTCAATACAGAACCATAGCTGAGGCCGTGAGATGTTGTGCCGTGGTCCTTAATGTCCCTGCCCGTGAATTTCAGGCCGTCATCTGGTCAAATTACCGTGACAAGTTTGTACTTAACCTAGATTGTCCATTTTAAACCTGAAGCCATGCCCTGCGAAAAAGTAACATTCGATACATTCTTTGCCGCTCAGCATTCGGTGAACAGAGCCAACAACTTTGGGAGGGCCAGAAATAGGCGTCTGGCCCAACCTAAACCCAAACGAGCCTATAAATGTGAAGCATGTGGCAAATTCCATGTCACATCTAAGTTGAAACCTCGTGCCACAAAAAAGAGATTTAAATAACCAATATTATGAAATACGTAATCCTAGCAATCCATCATTCAGATGGCCATTATGTAGACCAAGATCAGGTCCTAGGTCTTAAAGGCAATTTCTACGAGTTTAAAGAAGCTATCACAGAACAAGGCTTCAAAGCAGGGTACTTCCATCCAGAAGGAGACCCCAGGACATTTTATTTCCATGCTGTCAAATTAGCAAAAATAGTCTGATGGATACAATAAGACTTCGAACACTAGCAGAAAAATCTACCATGTGGTTTGGTAAATATGAAGGACAAACTGTAGCCCAGATTATCAGTGGCGGCCATAGCTTCTACCTTAGATGGATTTACTACAATATAGCTGGAGTCTCCTTCAATGACGAGATCCTTAATAAGATCTATGTGCCCATGGAGGAGAGAATAGAAAAACCTGGGACCAATCCAGAGATAGGCGAAAGACTAAACAAAGAATTCTTTGATCGTCATGCCAAGAGAGATCCAATAGGATCACTGATAACCAAGAAATGCAACCTCAAAATAAGAAAAGCCAGAACATATGGCCAGAGAAAAGCTTATCAATACACAGAGAGAAAAGGATATCTCCAAGCTAAAAACCAAGGCCGCTAATTTAGAATCATTCTACTTGGTAGTCTCGATTAATCGTCGTAATATTGTATTAGTTCTTTAACGTATTAGAAAGCAGGCTGATGAAGCTGAACAACACACGGATCGGGAAGAACGAACTGTGAACCGACGAAAGTGCGTGTGGATCGCAAGCCGAAGCGATAGTTCAGATGGATTAATGGTAGAAAGCGCGTGCCGACCCGACTTATGAAGGAACAACAGGGAGCAGCAAGTTTCCAGTGGTTGTAATAGAAGCGCAAATCACGGTATCATTCCTTGGCAGGCAGTCTGCTTTCTTTTTTTCGCAACAAATATTAATCAAATTATAACAACATGTGTTTAACTGTAAAAAAAGGAACCAGAAAGTATACTACAAAAAAAGATATCCCAGTATTCAAAGTACTGGTGTTTGAAAGCAGAAGGTCTGTTTACCATGACCTCGAATACCCAAAGGGAGAATTAGTGACCTCAGTAACACCACTTGCGATACACTATATGTGGGGGGAAGAAAGATACAGGAAAGTAGGAAGAGGATTGCATGCGTACACAACCAAAAACCGTGCATTCCACACAAAGAATATTGGCCGCAACAAATCAAGAGAAGTCTTTAATGCCATTATCCCTAAAGGATCTGTCTATTACCTAGGGGATGACAATGATATTGTCTCCAATCAATTAATTGTAAACGACCAAATTTAATAACATGAGCTATTTTAGATTTACACTAGATAAAGTCTCTATTGAATCTTCATCATTAGAAAGACTCAAGAAATTTTCAGAAGAAGTAAAAACCCTTATGGTTAAAGCAGAAGTAGAACAAACTGATGGAGTTCTTTCAGATCTTTGTTATAAGATAGACAAGGCTTACGCCACTTATCTTTATCCTTCTGGCCCACCCACATCCTCCCCACCTGAAGAGCTTACTGCCGAGGATTTCGACAAAGTTCCAGAGAAAGAGAGAGGATCATGCGAAGGTTGTTTCTTCCTAGACGATATTAACGACTGCGCATCCAGCAGAAGCCCTTATTACCCCTCAATCATACCTGATGATTGCGGCAAGTTTATCCTTGTCCTCAAGAAAGAATCTGAGCACAAACTAGACAAATAATTTTGTCACCTTGATTTTTGTTCCTATATTGCACACTCAAAAGAATAAAAATGACCGACGAAGAAGCCAACAGACTGATCGAAGTCAACACAATGCCAGACCCATACCGTTTGGAAATTATAGACAAGGACACACTTATCCTAGCCAAGCAATTAGGTATCTCCATGGAACGCAATGAGGAAATCGGCCAGATGATCGACACCTATCGGGACAAAAACAGGGATCCCATCACAGTGGTTGGCCTTATGAATTACCTCGCCCCTAAATTAACCTCATTCAATGAGATCTTTTGGGCATCAAACATAGTTATGATAGTTATTCAGAAATACGCAAATTCAATATGACAAACTCAGCATGCGTTAAGGGCGCGAAACCCCTTCAAAGCCGCAAAGCTAGGCAGATAGGGACTGGCAAGGACCACTCTACATGGTTGGTAAACAATATGATCATGCATGGATCCCCACACAGAGATGCCACTGCCCCTGGTCCAAGGATATACCGAGTCAAACCATCCCTGTTTCGACCTGAAAAGGATATTCCTACCTTCAAAGAAGAGCCTAAAACCGAGAATAAGAAGCCTAAAGGCATATTCGGTAAGCTTAAATCAATGTTCAGGAGGAGCCCAAAATGATCTCCAGAATAATACTCTCATCATCCTTGCCTGGGGTTGTGATTCACTTGGACCACTTCCCTAAGGATAACTCAATCCGTCAGTCCGCATGGAAAGATGGACGACCATTAGAAACAGGAGTGCCAATGGATGACATTTTATTCGTGTGCTCAACCATGGAAGATATGTTCTGGCAAAATGAACTTGAAAACAGACGAAATGCAGTTGAAAAGATTTAGAGTCAGAATCATTAAGAATGGGATCTGCTACTGCTCAGTGTCCGAACATGAATATTCTCATGCCATCAAAACCGCAAGGAGAATCATGCGAAAAGGGGAATCTGCTGAGATAATTTGCAAAGACTACAAAGAGGTTATTAAGCCTTAATTTGTACCTAAAATATAAAAAACTTACATTAAAAGGAATAAGATATGGAAAAGAACACTTTACTAATGGCATTTGCAATAATCGCAGCCCTCGCTATTTTCTGCATTGGAGCTCAGATTGCATTTAATTTAGATATTAATAGCCTTGGTAAATCCTTCAAGCAAGAATGGGCAGAAAATCATCCTGCTAAGTATGGGTTTGGAGACAAGGCAAGAGCTTGGGAACATTTAGGACAGGCTGAGGAGATTGTCGTAATCGCATCCAAAGTAGACACCCGTGGAGGTTATGCCAAATGGATGCACGAGGGATTCCATCGTAATGGAAAGAAGAAATGGTATTACGAGCACAATATGGCTAAAGAGACCTCATTGACCGAGCCAGCTAATTATTATGACTGGAAGGACACTGATCATGATATTGATTTCATGCCTAGGATGCGTGTCCGAGCAGAAGCAGATGGAGAGGATGCTGGTCCTAGATTGCCTGTCAAGTCATATGATTATAAAGGAATGGGCATTTTTTCACCTGTGTTCGAAGACGATGTGGTCAGAGCGGAAGATCGCGGACTAACTGACTATGTAGTGTATGATGATAGATTTAGCGATTCTGGACAAAGAATAGATGCCAGAAATAAAGGGGTAACAAAAGCAGCATATGCCGTGTCAAAAGATGGGAATTATGTGGAGGTGCGCGACTGCACAGGGTGGATCAGGTTTATTAGCGACACTATTTTACTGCACAACTATGAGACTAGGGAAACAGATACAGTCTCCGGAGGGCACAGCTGGAATATCAGTGTAAAATAATGATCTACACAAACCCCAATAAGGTCATCAAAGTAGCCTTAGAGCACTATGGCTTTGACTTCAAAATCAAGTCAAACAAACAAAAGAGTGTAGAGGCCAGAAGAATGACAGCTGCAATGCTCCAAGAGTTCACCACCCTCTCTGGAGAAAGAATAGGAGAGATGTTGGACTACAAGAAAACCTCAGCATGTCGAGCCAAGGCCAGAGTGTACGAGGAAATTGCTGGAGACGAGAGAATATTAGATGATTATAATTCACTTAGAGAAAAAATACTATCATGTTTAAAGTAACAGACAAATATTCCATTGGTGCCGATGTGTATTCATTGACCATTTTGGAGAAAAGGACTACTGGACCAGAGAGCAAAAACCCTGGGGAGATCGTGCATGAAAATATAGGCTACTACACCTCCTTCAGGGCGTGTTTTCGAGCCTTATCTGAAATTGTGATGCGAGATAGCGTTCAGGTAGAAAAGTCCTTCATAGCCCTCAAGGAGGCCCACAAGGCTATCCTAATGGCAATAGATGAAGTCCAGCATCCTGATTTTGACAAAAACTTCGTAACCCAGTGCTTAAATGCCAAGAAAGGTAAATAGATTAAAGCAAATCTTGGAAACCAAGGTGATTCAAGTCGGTCATCTGGAGATTCCTGATGTGATCTACGAGCGTACAACTGGTAGGAAGATTAATATGGCTGAGCTAGTCAATGAGATCCACAAGGAATACCGAGATATGTATGATATAATATCTATGCAGACTCTGTTCGGGACCTTTGGATTCGCTAGGGCATGCTTCCAAGCAAGAATGCAAACAAGGAATTGGTATGTGAACACCAAAGTCATGAGGTATGTCACGGCAGCATGGATGAGGTATATATACACAGGGGAGAGGGCCTTTAAAACTGGGGATCTGTATCCATTTTCCTTTGGAGCCAGTCATAAGAGAGTAAGAATGTGGGTATCAGCAGCAGTTAGCGGCGGGATGGTAGCTCGCGTGAGTGACAAGAAATACACCCTTACCGATGAAACATTTCGCGTGATGAGAGTGTTACTGGTCAAGATGAGAGATTTACATTTAGATTTTTACAAACATATTGAACAATATCAAAAACCAATAGAATGGCAGCAACAATTCTGGGAGGATCTAACGTAGTCGTTACACTCCTCATTATCTTAGCATTAGTTATCTTAACAGCATTGGGTGATTTTATTTACCATCGCTTAAGGTATGTTAGATTTAGAAATTCGATCCAACCTGGTGACAGGGTCCAATTCAAAGACAGAAGGGTCTGGAAAGAGGGCGTTGTATCTTTCACCATAGGGCACAAATTCGGGATTACATGGAAAACAGTGGGAAATGTTAATTATCAGGAGATTTTAACCAAAGAAAAGCTGTATCCATGCAAGAAGTCTTGAATTATTTCATTATAATTGTAGTCATATTAGAAGTAATACTACTCATAATCTTAATTTTAATCGCACATGAAAAAAACAATTATCGCGTTAATCGCACTAGCAATTCTGCTTATCTCGGTAGGGTGTCAGTTAAGCGACACAATTAGAGTAGGGGATCCAAAGCATCCCTTTGTGGTCTCCCAGGTGACCCAGCTAGATTCCATGTTCAGTAACTACTTGGGGCAAAAAACCCATAACTTGATCATGCCATCCGGAATGTATAATATTGGTGACACTGTCAACCTGTTCTCGCATGCCGTGGCCAACAGAATGGTTCCGATAGTTCTGCGTGGAGGATTTCGGGAGTCCCCATTGGATTCCGTGTATGCCATAGACAGCGTGAAGATCCGTGATGGACTTTTGGTGGGCATTGTGGATGGGACTCTTATTATTAATTACGACAACAACAGATTGTTTGGAGTAAAGTAAAGTGTCAGCAGCAGGTCACATATCGTGGGAGAAAATGAACTGGCTGGTTGGTCAGTTAAAGGCCAAGGATACCAGAGTGTCGAGGAGAATGGCATTTCTGATCTTCCTAGGGTCTCACATTGCTCTTCGTATAAGTGACCTGCTTACTGTTAATTGGGGTGATCTGGTGGAAGATGATGCCTATGGAAACCTAGTAGCATCTGATACTATCGTCAGGACAGAGAAGAAAACCAAGAAGATCAGGGAGATCACACTCAATAAAGACTGCATGGAATATGCCTTGGAGATGTACAAGAAAGAACATTTCCCAAGCTTCGACCAGAGTGTATTCTGTGGTCGTACTGGAGAGACCTGGTCCGTGAGGTACGTCAATGCAGAGCTGAAAAGAATAAATCAACGATACAGTGTAACAGAAGACATATTGTCAACTCACTCTCTTCGGAAGATATTCGCCCGACATATATGGGACAAGCACGGAAGAGACCCTGGGGTGCTGGAGATGCTTAGTATTGTGTTGAATCACTCATCTACAGCAATGACACGCAGATATCTTGGAATAACCAAGGAAGATGTGAAAAATGTGTATCTTTCGGTATAATATATACCCGTACTGGTTCGGGCTATAACCAGAGCGTTCTTTAAACGACCCAGGATAGATTTATTAACACATTAAAAAGACCTTCTTATAATGGTTAGACAAAGGGGATTGACCTGGGTCATGGTCAGGTGGCGGAAATGGTAGACGCTATTATGTGATGTCACGGCAATACTCAATAGATTACGGGAATCAGGTAGCATAAGAATCTAGTAGGTAAAGTACACACTGAAAGAATGCAGGTTCGAGTCCTGCCCTGACCGCAAAAACAACTAAATAATATACAGTAAAGCAACAAAGACAATGAAAAGAATTATTAATCCACAGGGTGTTGATATTACTCATTTGGTGACAAAAAACACTGGTTCATGTATGTTTAATTGCGGAATTGGGAAAAACACTGCAACAACAATAAAAACAACACAAATAAGGATAGAAGATACACCACTTGGTCAGCGTGATAGAAAAAACAATCTGTGCGTAGGCAAAATGACCGCTAGCAAGTCGCTATATACAACTGAATAAATATGAAGGACTACACAAAAGAATTAGAAGAGCTTGCGGAATTACTTATGCAAAGCGAAAATCTAGCCGCAAGCGTAGAAATGCTAAAACAGTTTGCTGATAAATGCTGGGAAGAAGGGGCCTGTGAAGCTCAAAGCGATGCAGCTAAATACATTGGTGAAAACATGGTACATTATCAAGATATACCAAATCACTTATTTGAAGGTAGATTCTAATTGCCAGAAAATATTTGCCAACAAAGCGGTTTTAATGGAAAGAATATTGTTAAAAACACTAAAATATGTTAACAGAAACTTTATCAGGGAAATGCCCTTGCTGTGGGTATAACAAATTATTTCAGCGATATGGATCGATTGGCTATCATCAATTAGATGGCTGTGCTAATTGTGGGTTTGGGTATTCATCAAATCATCACGACAATGATGATTTTGGCGTAGAGGCTTGGTTGCCATATGCTAGACACGTACTTTCCCTTATGCATGTCAAGCCTGAATCGGATGAATTTTACGAGAGAAGTTTGGAGGAATTAAATGAATTACCCGACGAAGATGTAAGGAGGATGGCTTTTGATTGGTGTGAGAAGCAAGAGAGGTGTGACGATATGGAAGATACTGTCTTTGTGTATACCAATGAAGATGTCGAAAAACACAAGTCATTCGGATTACCAATATTCAATAATGAATCATGAAAACAATAAAATTCAACAAGATCTCAGATTTTGATCCTCCAGTCAACTACTCTAGGATTGGATACAATAACGGCGAACTGGGTTTCTACCGTAAACACAGGCCTAATGTGGAGCAAAAGAATGGGTACATCAGAATGCATGCGGTACCAGATAACTCCATGGGCATCCTCCGTGGAGGGACCTACTACAGGTGTGCTCGACTGGTTACCAAAGATACCTTCACATTCAAGGCTCCAGCTTGGATCACAGTTAAAGGTAGATGGAATCAAACCTCAAAGGCATTCATGTGCCTACTGTGGTTGTTCCCATTGAATCCAAACAGGGTAATGGAAGTAGATGTGGTTGAATGGGAAGCTGGGAACCCACACAGATTAATGTTCACTTTATGGTGGACTGGGGAGGGTCGCAACCCTGAGGATGTTGGAGAGAAGCCATATGAAAGCAACTTACTCAAGAAGAGCCAGAAGATAAGCTCAGCAGGAGATACCGAGGAGTTCAGGAAATACCATGTGCTCCTGCTTAAGAAAAGGATCATTTGGTTCAAAGGTATTCTTCCGGTTAAGATCCGTAGGGTAAATACCACTGAGGATGAATTTTATCTTAGGTCAACCATACAAACTGCAAGCTGGGCAGAGAATGACGCACTGTCTCCAATTGCAAGCGACAATCCAGCTACCATGGACCTAGCATTTATCAAGGTGAGGTTATTGGGGAAAAACAGGTAAAAACCACAAAGGAATGGACATAAAATTAAAGAATAAAATCAGAAACGATGAGTACACAGAGTATGTGTATAACGCCTTTGATATACAAAACAGAGAAGAGACAGAGGTCATTGTCTCATTTAGCCTAGGTGAAGCCAAAGATTTTGATTGGAATATAGGTGTCATATTAGGAGGCAGCGGAAGTGGTAAGACAACTATATTGAAAGCTATTGGTAAATTAAGTGACAGTAAATTCAACCCCAATAAAGCCTTGATAAGCAATTTTGACTGGCTAAAACCTAATGAAGCTGCGTTATTATTAACAAGCATGGGACTTAGCAGCATCCCAACTTGGCTAAGGCCGTTCCATTTATTAAGTAACGGAGAGCAGTATAGGGCAGCGTTGGCTTATAAAATAGGAATCGCCAAAGATAAGGAGGTTGTTTTGGTAGACGAATATACTTCAGTTGTAGATAGAGATGTAGCCAAGGCTATGAGTTTTGCTTTACAGAAGTATATAAGAAGGACAAACAAGAGAATTATCTTGGCAAGCTGTCATTATGATATTTTAGAATGGCTCATGCCTGATTGGGTATGTTCACCACAAAAAGGAGGCGCACTCGAAAGAGGCGACTGGCTCCGGCAAGGTAGGCCAAAAATCGAGTTATATGCTGTTAGATCAGAGTATGGTGCTTGGGAGCTGTTTAAGAGGCATCATTATCTAACAGACAAACTCAGCAAAAGTTTTTCTCAGATTGTGTTTTTTTGGGGTGAAAAACCGATTGCAATATGTGTATATGCAAGTCTACCTTCTGGAACACTAAAAAAATCATGTAGACTTAGCAGAACAGTTGTTTTGCCAGATTTTCAAGGACTAGGTATAGGTAAGTCAGTATCAAACTTTACGGCTGCAATTTTAAAAAATAACGGCTATCGTGTTTTTACGAAGACAGTGAATCCAGCCTTGGGTATTTATAGGGACAATGATGTAAAAACATGGAAGCCTACATCCAAAAATGGAAGAAAAAGGAAGGATGATTCGTTTAAGGGATTTAATAAGCAATCATGGAAGCCCCTTATTAGACTATCGTACTGTCATGAATACATTGGCGAAGGAATAAGCGGCTACGAGGATTTACTGCTGCCTGTAAGGCAGATGAGGGACAACTCTCGCGTAACAAATAAGAACAGCTAAATCTTGTCACAATTATTCACTATTTTTGTGACAGAATGATGAGTATTTACTACAAAATATTAGAGCTCGGAGACGAGTATAACCGACTGAATGCCAAGACGTGGCTGGGTCGAGAGTCCAAGAAGCAGGAGAAGATCAGGGAGGAGATGGAGGTCTTGGCAGGCAGGATAGGAATAGACTTAAAAATATGCATATGTGGGGAGAAATAAAAAAACTAAATGACCAAGGACTGGTATCTGTTCGCAAGAATCCTTATTATGATATATGGATTATCAACTATACAGCCAAGGCTCAGTATGAATTTAAATCACCATCAGATTGGCCTGAATCAGTAAAGAAATGCCGAGGGCTAATAATCGACTCCGACGGGGACATTATTGCTCGTCCATTCGAAAAGTTCTTTAACATAGAGGAACACTCCCCTGGAGAAATCCCCAGCGAATCGTATACCGTATGGGACAAGTTGGACGGAAGTCTTGGAATCTGCTATTATTATAATGAGTCATGGCAGATAGCTACAAGGGGGTCATTTGAATCAGATCAAGCTGCCGAGGCCAATAAGATGCTCAAGTATTACGATACCAGCATTCTGATGCCAGGCTACACTTACATGCTTGAGATAATCTACCCAGAGAATAGAATAGTAGTTAACTATGGTGACGACAGGAAATTGGTTATGCTTGGAGCCATACATAACAATAACGGGCACGAGCTGCATCCTGAGGCAACAGGATGGCCACATATAGCTGAGCGGGTTCGTACAGACTCATGGGACCCAAGGTTGACTGAAGATTGGAATAATAAGGAAGGATTTGTTTTTAGATATAAGTTCGGAATGAGAGTAAAGCTTAAGTACAAAAAGTACGTAGAGCTGCACAGGCTGGTCGCTGGCCTCACAGAAAAGCGCGTATGGGAACATCTTAACAATGGTGACGACTTTATGTTAATTATAAAAGGAGTGCCAGATGAGCTGCTTTCAAAACTAATGGCCATGTATTTCGCCCTCAAGGAAGCATATGCTGTTATTGAGCATGTGTGCCTAATGGACATGAATGAATGGTACTCATCACATATAGACAAGCCATTCACTAGAAAAGACTTCGCCATTTGGGCTAAAGATAGTCAGTATAGCTCAATCCTGTTTGCCATGTACGGGAATAAGCCGTACAGTCAAATCATATGGAGTATCGTTAAATCAAATATAAATACATTATGAAGCTATTAATTTTAAAAGGATTACCAGGGTCCGGCAAAACAACTTGGGCTCGTGAATTTGTTAAGACCAACAAGGATTGGGTCCGCATTAATCGGGATGACCTAAGGAACATGCGTGGTGAGTATTGGGTACCCAAGCAAGAAAGAATCATTACAGACTGGGAAGATAATTGCATCAGGGGATCTCTTCGCCATGGACATAATGTGATCCTAGACGCAACCAATCTTAACCAAGATCGGAATAAAGCAAGGGTCGATGGACTCAAGGCAGGGTTCCCAGAGCTAAAGGTGGAATATAAATTCTTTAATGTGCCTGTAGAAGAGTGCATTAAGAGAGACCTAATAAGGCCCAACTCTGTCGGGGAGAAGGTTATTTGGGGTATGTATAATAAGTACCTAAAGCCAGCCCAAGTAGTGTACACGGAGGTCATAGACCTACCAAGAGCCGTGATATTTGATCTTGATGGCACCTTAGCCAAGATGAATGGTCGTAGCCCGTATGAGTGGGATAAAGTTGACACAGATAAGCCGAATATTGCAGTGATAGAGGCCCTTGAGATATACGAAAACAATGGCTGTAATGTCATTATTGTTTCCGGAAGGGATGGGTCTTGTCGTGAAAAAACAAACGAATGGCTCTCCAAGAATATCGCACCCCCTTATAAGCTATACTTGCGTCCAGAAGGGAATATGGAAAAAGATTCTATAATCAAGAAGCGCATATTCGAAGAGCAGATCAGGGGCAAGTACTACGTTGAGGCAGTATTTGATGACAGGGATCAAACCGTCAGAATGTGGAGGGAAGAGCTTGGACTCCCCTGCTTTCAGGTAGATTACGGTAATTTTTGATTCACCATTTAGGCAGACACAACAGAAAAAGAAGAGCTTCTTCGGCATGTAAACCGAATTTTCTTCGTATCTTTGCCTTATGGCAAAACAGAAACACATTAGGGGCCTGGTCGGCAAGAAGCTGATTCAGGCCCTTGCTAATGAAAAAGGAATCATAGATTACAATTGTATGTTGGAGATAATCCTTGGATTTTCAATTGGCAGAGAAGAAGCTAACCACAGAGGTGGCGTTAAAGAGCTGGGATTTCCTCCTAACTACCAAACAAAAGGAATCTAAGCGTAATACGCCCTTTTAAGCTCGTCGAACTTCTCATAGACCTTACCCCACCCAAGCTTGTTTTCGAGCTCACTGCGTGGGGTATTCCCGTATAATTCATGTTCTTGCGGCGTCTTTATCATTATATTTGCGGGGAATAGCCTAAACCTTGGGTAAGCACCCTTGCTTAATATATGGGAAAAACACCTGTACCACATCTCATCGCCCACCTCATAATAAATCTTGGTCCCAGACACCTCGCTTTTATGCTCACGAGTGTTCCATATGTGCAAAAAAAGTTCGGACTCTGATTTGAATCCGAACCCAGGCTTATACTTCTTCTTTTTAACTGTACGTATTGGCTTTTTAGCCACTTTCCCATGTAATCTGGTATGATTACACTCTTGACAAAGAAAGCGCCTCCTATTGACTATAATGCGCCTGTATCCACATCCTGTACATTTGTCAACTTCTCGCATCTCTGGCGATTATGTCTCTTTTTTGGATTAACCTTAGATCCAATTCAAATTCTTTGTGATCAGGATGCTCCAATAAGGTGCCATTGTACTTGCGGGTGTGGACCAAATCGCCTGGCTCCACGATTGCATCCTTAACTTCTCTTCGGTACCCATCGTAATACTTACCATTGTTAGACCCGTTATATATTACTCTGGACTTTTTACGGATTTGATACCCAATAGTCTCTTTTATGTCAGTCCACTCAATGCAGACGTATCCATTAAGCATTTTAAGGTCCATTCCTTCCTGTACAGCGTACAACTTACTGTAGTGCACGAAAATATACAAATCTCCTGGAGGTATGATCATGTACTTAGAGCTATTGTACAGCCCTAATGGGTGGATCAGGGGTCCCAAAGCATCCATGGCTGCCATATAATCAAACCACACCAAATCCCCAGGCTTTGTCTCGATAGTGGTCTCCCACATCATAGCATGCATATTGTCTGCCTTAGGAGAAAACATTTCCAACTGCTCAGGTAATGCCGCAACAATCCCCTTTACGGTAACATGATGCTCTGGGTTGAATGTGACATCGATATTAAGGTCAATCCCCTTGAGTCGTAATTTATGAGCACCCCTACTGATCCTTATCAGTACGTGATTCCTTAGCGGTTTTATCCCTTCTATACTTGTCATAAGTTTGTTTTGTCATTAAATGAACATACGTCTTGCAATTCGGGCACTTAGTGTACCTCCAGCACCCAGTTGTGGAAAACTCAAAATTACACTTGGTGCAGATAAATTCAGTCATCGATCCTTGGCCTCCTGCTTTAGAAATGATACCCTGGTTCTCATTTGCTCCCACACCCTGTTTGCAGAGTCATACTTAAGCCTGAGGTGCTTGTAATAATCATCTGCAGTGGATTCCTCAGCTGTAATACCATCAGCTATAGCCTGAGCTTTAGCCTCCTCCTTGGCTCTGGTTATGCCTTGTTTAATGTAGATCTTCCATCCTAATTTCTCCGCCCTTTCTCTACGAAGCATCCACGCAGTCCATGCTTTCTTTGCTTTGTCGACCTCTCCTGTAAAAAAGTGAAGATGTCCAGCCAACTGGTCCCCAAGTTCAATAATCTCGTCTATAGGCATAGAAGAAGATCGCTCCCCGTACTGGAGAACGATCTCATCAATATGTTCCATGGTTGTCATTCGTCTTCAAACCTTATTTTCAAGAACTCAGCCGTTTTATAGGTTGGGGGATGCACTAGCTCCCCAGTGTCTGGGTCTGCCATTGGTTTGCTCAGCCCCTTAAGGAACTTCTCCCTGTCCTTCTTTGAATTATTAATCCTGACCCACTCCTCATCTCCAGAGTAGTCCGCGGTAGCTCTAGAAGCCTTCACGATAACAGCATTCCCGTGCTTAAATTCCTTCTCAGGATACTTGTCAACCTCCTCTTGGATAGCTCCCTTAAATTCAATATTCCCACGGACAGCCTTAATAACATCTTCGATAGACTTTAAGTAAGTCTCCAGTTCCAGTGGATTTATATCTCCACTCAGCGCCTTTGATAAGATCTGGCGCACAAACTCTTTCTGCTGACCATTGGTAGCAGGCATGAGCTTGATGACGGACATTGCGGTCATGTTATCCATTATGCAGGTAGTCCTTTTTTCTGTTCACGGAACATGGCGATAACTTCAGAGTTACCCTTGTACTTGCCTTCAAATGATTCCCACAGCTTATTCAGTTCAGTGGCAGTCTTGCAATTGTCAACTGATCTAGCCACAATTTCCATCTCATCAGACAGCGGCGCAGGCTTTGATAAGCCAGTCATCGACATAGGGGCTTGAGGCGGATTCTCTGTAGACTCTTCCGTCTTAGGCTCCGGAACATCCTGAAACCACGCATCCAGTTCTTTACCAAATTCCTTACCAGGTTTAGTAATAATCTTATCCTGAAATTTACCAGTACGATCCTTCTCTATGAACAAATTATGCTCAATATCGATAGACCCAAGCAAATCAAATTCATACTCCAGCCCAGACTTCTGCTGAGGAGACAGTCCGACCTTGATAGGACGGCTTTTACCAGACTTCTTGTCCTTCTCTGTGTCCCACTCAGTCTTGCTCCTGATGGTGGCAATGACATGCCCTGGGAAGTCGAGGATGGCGTTGACAAACTTCTTTTGCATTGGAGTCCCCTCCTGCCATGCACTCCATGTGTTACCACGGTACTTGGCCGAGGCAATCTTGTCAATCATGGTCAAAAGCTCATCCCATGCGTGAGTCAGGCTATCGATAATCAGAACATCATACCCAGCGGCACCAGCTTCCTTAATAGCCTTGACATAGTTATCAATCTCTGGGTTGTCAACAGCACAAACATCAAAGTCAAATCGATCAGAGTACAGTGAGGACGAATGCCTCTCAGTGTCAATTACGGCAATCTTTTTACCAAGACCCGTAGCAATGGCCAAAGAAGAATAAGTCTTCCCTCCGCCAGATAATCCATAAACTGCCATCCTAAGCTTCCTTGAGCTCTTGGTGGCTTTTTTAAACATACTCATTTTGTTTCAATTAGGATAAATCCAATAATATTTAGGTAATTAAAAATTCTCGTTCCAGATCTGCTCCCAGTGATCTTGAATATCACATGGGCCACGTCATACACCCCAGCCCTAGACACCTCCTTGACAACATCAACTTGTCTGGCCTTGAACAGCACCTCATAATCAGTCCCATTGATCACAAGAGCCACGTCATACCCAAGAAGTTCATCTCCCTTTTTTATAGGAATGATCTCATTTATAGTTCCTTGGGTCTCGAACACTTCATTGAAATCGGGATCCATTTTAGCCTTATGCCTAAGGAACTGATTAACAACAAGCCCAGCCCTTTCGGTATCCACAGGTACATCGAACTCTCGCTTCTTGAATAGTCTCTTTGGGGAGGTAATGGCCATCATATTGTACCCACACCTGTAACTCATGTCAGGAGCAAACAATTTTATCTTTATGCTTGGGCTTTCGTGTATGTATGTCCTTGAGTCGGTCTGCTCAAATCCTCTATTCAGTAGGAACTCTTGAATATCAAAGTCGTTTCTTATCATAATTAGCTTATTTTCATGCAATAATGAGAGATTAAAATAGCATCAGCCATATCATTTGTTATCTTCATGTCAGGATACAATTGCTGAGCCCTTTCCTTAAGCCTCCTCTTCCAATCGGTTTTGCTCTCTGTCTTGGTCTTCTTCATCCCGTAGAATTTCATCCAAGATTGCGGAGTAACTTCTGTAAATGGAATACGAGCAGCCACCAAAAATGCTTTCACCATCCCATAGTTTTGGCCAAATTTAAATGTAGACGCCACCCCTTGGCCAGGCATGCTGTGAACCTTCTCAAGCACTGCAACACACGGGCCTCCTTTTTTAACTGCTGAGATAAAATCCCACATATCGTACAATGTCCCTTTGGAATGACGATACACCTCTTGTTTGTTCTCGTGGATTACGCTTATAGCGCCTGTTGACCCTGGGTCGATTCCCATGTATACCATATCAAATGTAATTTGTAACAAAGATAGCGATTCCAATCGACACCTCCAAGGGCTATGTAATAAAAGTGAGGGGCCGGAACCCCTCACCAAGCAAACAAAAACAAGAGTCGGACAGATACCCTAACGGGTAAATTTTCGGAGTACTGTTACCCCTGCATAGCCTATACTAGCCTGTCCCACTAGACTCCAGTCTTTGTAATTCGCTCCAACGCCTACATGGAGGTAGGACCTGTCGTTGTATATTGTACTTACCCCAGCACCAACACTCCAAGTGATCCTTGGGCGTTCAGGTTGCAATTGGGGTGGAGGAAGAGAGTTGACAACTATCGGGTTGATATTAATCCAATCAGGACCCTCTACATATTGCTCCCAACTTCCATCTGTATTCTCAGTCACAGCAATGTTGACTTTCATCGGGGTAAAACTAAACTCCCTTGCAATAACTGGATTCTGTTCCAAGTTGCTTGGGTCCAGCATAATTTGACCATTGTACTGAACGAACCAGTCGTCAGGGTCTGGGTAGAAGTCCTCTATGAATAAGTTAACTACCTCACCCTCAGTGATAACATCTACGTCTACCGTGGCTAACTGATCCTTGAGGGATAGTGTGTATTCTGACAGCTGAAGGATCCTAGCATCTTTGCCCTTTATAATGCCCTTATACTGGGTATCCATATCCTCAAGCTGCTTCTCCAGGCTTCGCTTCGTGGTTGTGATGTTATCTATAATGGACGAGTAAACAAGCATTGTGCTGTCCTTCTCGCTTATAGTTACAGTCATATTACTCACCAAACTCGACAATCTATCGAGGTTCTGAGCATACTTCACCTCCCTGAATCCAATGTACGCCAGTAGCGCCAATGTTAAGACTATCGGGATGGTAATCGATAATATCTTTCCTGCCTTTGTCATATGATTAATTCTTTAATTTTAATATGTACCTTCTCACCTTTCTTGAGAGCCGCCAAAACCTTCTTATAAAGACGCTCATAAGCTTGGACACTGTTGGAAACCTTACAGTTGATATCACTGCCACCAGTAGCAGTAGTGCCCACAAGAATACAGCCTTCGGTATCTCTCTCATAATTCCCAATGTGAATATAAATATACTCAAAATTGGGGACATTCTGGAGCCACAACATGCCCTCGTGCCACGGGTACTTCTTGGAATACCTTAAATGCATCCCCCCAGCAGCTCGAAGCTTTATCTCATAAATACCAGATGGGATACGGGTTTCTCCAGGAACCTTAACCTCACGATACTCATCCTCAAGGGTGAAGCATTCGAGATTAGTGTTAACAAACAAGGACCCAATGGTTGAGTCCTCGTCTTTGTAGATTCTAAGAAGAAACAGCTCCATGCTATTCTACTGGGATAGCTGGGTTTTTCTTAAACAAAGCAAGTAGCTCTTTCCACTCAGCAGCCATCTCCTTGGCCTTTGTCTTGAATTGCTCTACTTCTTCTGGAGTGACTTTATCGTCATCGATAATTTTGTGAGCCAGATCTGCCAGATCAATAGCATCTTCAATCACATCAGCACCCTCTTTAATGGCGCTTCCAAGTTTACTTTTAAGTCCAGTCCACTTGGTACCGAACACCATGGCAATAAGACCGAAAATCGCGGTCAATACCCATTCTAGGTTTTCTAAAAAAAATTCCATCTTGTTTATTATTTTGTATTAATACTTAACAAAGTTAATCAATAAGCGGTTAGCACCCAAGCTTTAGCCTATATTATTTTCTTTTATTTGGCCCCCTTGCTAAACCGTATCTCTCGTGCATATCTTGAATCACAGGGCTATCGGGGTACTCGTCTGCCATAACACTAGATATAGTCCCTAAGTCCCTGTAAGTGGCCTCTAACTCGTCCTTGTTTAGTTCAGCTCTTTCCTCTACCGTATCAACCGCCTCACTAACTGCAATCGTAAAAGCATAACTCCCTCCGATAATAAACAAGAATATTGTAACAATAATTGCAAACGTTGAAAGTAGCCTGTTTGCTAGTCTGTCAAATTTACCGTTAATCGCTCGGGTAATTATTGCTTCAATAACTTCCTTGTCTTGTTCTTCTATCATTTATAAACCTCCCACAAGAGTTGAATCTCGTCAGTACTTAATATTCTGTTGTATATCAAGGGTTGGGTCATAATGCCTTCTATTGTCCTGTCGGTAGCTGTGTTAGTCCCGATATATAAATCACCTCCATCAATTGGCGTACTTGAGTCGGCGGACAACGTAACATCTACTGGTGCTGTACCATCGTTACTTACCCATATCTGGTTATCTAACCCATCAGCAGGGGCGACTATGGCAATAAACAACCAAGTGTCGTAAACAATAACACTTGCGTCTGATGTAGCTAATGTCGAATAATTATCTCTCCCAAACCGCAAGCTCTTACCAGATACCAGAAAGTCCAGTGAAATAGCATCATTTTCCATAAATGTTGGAGCAGAAGCTGATTCACCATCACCCTGAATATAGGTGCGGAAAACAATCGTCTTATCACCTGTCCCTACAAAATTAGCATCAGCAACTAGAGCGTAACTATCCGTCCCATTGAACTTATACGCATTCATATAGCTATCAACCACAAGGCTTGGCCCTGAAACACTATACAGAGCATCGTGGTCGAAATCTCGCCATGCTGTGGAGTACATACCCTCTGGGGTTAGGGTTAGGGTGGAGCCGAGTTCGGTAAATTCAAGATTACTTATTGAGACGTTAAATAAATTAGTTCCGTTAAAAATAAGATTACAATCGTCATCAGTCCCCGTAGCCGCTGGTAAATCGTATGAGAATGTACCTGTACCTGTTAATGTCTCATCAATTCCTGGGATATTGGTGTCAGTAAAGAATAAACCAGACAATATACAAGTACCAGAATTTACCGTATAATCAAATGTCAACCTATATGCCTTGCCAGTGACAGGAATTGGCGACAAAGCACTTTCTCTTAATACAGGGCTTGCAGAACTTGTGCCAGCTGAAGTGACTGCTAATACTCCATGATCTGTGTCAAATGTCCATGTGGCTGTTTCATCTGCTACACTTAACGCCCAATCAGCCACATCTGCGCTAAATGGGTAGCTAATATACACACTATTATCCGCCCCCTTATCCGTTGCAGGCAAATGAAAAGTGCCGTCTGCGATTGCTGAAGACCATGCGGCTACTGTGCTGGTAATGTCGTAGTTGAAAAGGTAAACATCTGAAATATCTCCATCATAATAGCTTGAAGGAGTATAAGCAATAGTAGTCTCTGCTACTGAATAATCGTAATTATCTGTCTTTGATCCACCAGAATCAGCAGTTCCATTAATATAATACGTTCCAGTCGAACCAGATTTTACATAAGCAACAGTATACCATGTATCCACAGCAAGCACATCAGTACCACTACCAATAACACCAACACTTGCTTTAGCAATATTTAGCTTGCCATTTGTTGCAACATAAAAAATCATACTATTAGCAACTCCTGATATAATAGCAGTTGAAACAGTATATGAATCAAGATAAATCCTAGCCATTACACTAAAATCACCATCACCAATTACAGGCACTCCCGTTAAGTCTATTTTATCTGAATTAGCTTTGGTAAAGCTCCAATACTTCTGCCCGTTCCCCTTGTGATCTTGGGTGGGGATAACATTTGAAAGAGTGACTGAACTGCCCGTGATGCGGTCATAGGTGGTTTGGTCGATTTCTCGGACTACTACGTTAGA